>Ga0123352_10007788_pt1 | contig 16581 bp, 11 predicted proteins | sample TergutLab28metaG_FD_89700 | JGI IMG/M metagenome (GOLD analysis project Ga0123352, IMG submission 89700) | Labiotermes labralis P1 segment gut microbial communities from Petit-Saut dam, French Guiana - Lab288 P1 | ecosystem: Host-associated > Arthropoda: Insects > Digestive system > Gut ... | reverse complement strand
GCCTATGAAGATGGAACTGATAGAGGGTTCCGAAACGTCGGCTATTAGCATTGTGACGCCGGGGAATTACCCAAAAGAAAACATATTACATACAGGACACGGCGAAAGCTTAAAATCAAGAATTTGTAGTGTAGCCTATACATATACTTCAGTGGGCTGTTTCTCTTAAACTTCCCTTTGACACGCTCCCTGTAACATAAAATTACAGTAATATAATATTAAATAGTGTACGTCAGCACAATCACTTTATTACTCAATGTAATTATAAGTCTACACGTTTCGACCATAGATTAGTCATCCTCAGGCCTATTTTGTCAATTGTGTCACAAGATGCTATGCACACTTTGGGATCCCATCGTGTTTACATCCATGGAATACACGATGGGATCCCAAAGTGTGCATAGCGTCTTGTGACACAATTGACAAAATAGGCCTGAGGATGACTAATCTATAGTCGAAACGTGTAGCCTTATAATTACATTGAGTAATAAAGTGATTGTGTTGACGTAAACTATTTAATAGTACATTACGTTACAAGCACATCGTGATGATTCCATTGAAATAAAATTACAGTCATGTAAATCATTTGAGGACATGCTGTCTAAACCTACAGAAAGCTGTCGAAATGGTTCAAGAGATATGGAAAAATTTAATGTAAAGGGGATTAAGGAAGGAGGGGGGATAACTTACGCTGGCTAACTTAAAGGAATGGGAAAGGATTATGGTAGATAAGAGGAATAGATATAAAGGCACATAAGTGGTAAGGAGAGGAAAAATAACAGGCAGGGAAGTGTTTTAGTGCAGGGGGAGAGAGGAAGGAAAAGGGAGAATCACTTTAGGGAGGACAAAAAAAGGGCTTGGGAAAGGAATATAGGACAAAGGGGGCAAAAAGGGGTGAATGTTTAAAAGGAGTAAGGTAATGAGTGATGAAAATAGAAGGAAACTATTTGTCCCCTTATCTTTGTCGGGTCATACGCTTTCAGTTAAATGTAGGATATTTAATTGTGAATATGACCAAAGAAACACGCAGTAGATTTGTATGGGCTATACATTTTAAGACGCTTTCACAAAGTTGCGAGAGGCCAGTGGTCCTAATCGTGTCTGTCCATCTGACCTTCAGTAACCACGAAACAACTCACCTGCTGCTGGAAGTATTTTTCTGGCACTTTATCTTAGGAGTGGATTTAGTAAAACTCGTCGAGAATATCCAAGTTTTGTTAAAATCGGAAAAAAATGACACGCACACTGCACGAATACCTGCATATTTTTTGGTCATCTTTGGTTATTAGCATTACCATGGTGCCGTCTATAGATATCTACGAGGGTAATCGCTATTAATCGCCATTAATTTGCCTGATTTTGTCATGAAAATTAAATCTGCATAATTACTAGAAAACGTGCCTTCATAATATTTAATATTTTTAAGTCTAGGAAAAATAAAATCTGTATGTGGATCGTACTTTTTTTTCAACTCATCAGTTTAAAAATATTTTGACGGGTGAAAATGTGAGGTTATGTAAGACCGATAAATTTGACGAAATCAAGGTTGACACATAAAGTAGTTCTGCAGAGATATATAATAATAGACTGTACTAATAGCGGTAATATTCTGTTATACAGGGGTGACCAGCTGGGTGGGATTTGGGAGCCGCACTTTAAGAGTTAACTTAGGAAGTAGCCGTGGTATTATTCATGAAGTCAAACGCAAAGTAGCAACATTGTCCACTGGCCTGAGAGAATGCAGCCAGCGCATTTTATTAGCGTCATTTTTTTTAAGGCAATACTACTTATTAGTTAGTCGACTAGAAGCAATAGGGTGGTGTGTTCTACGGTGTGTTGGCGAGAAATTTCAATTGTTTTCTATAAGCAACTTGCGCAAGCAGCACCCTGTACAAGCGCGAGCTGCTTTGTGGCCACCCCTATCATAAAACATGCATAATTTTGAAAAATAGCCAAAAGCGCGACCGCTAAGTATTAAATGCTGCGAGGATCAGAAGGTGCTGCAACAGTATGTTATATGTACATCTCACGTTTTTTCCACAATATCACATTTTTTCAGTGCATTTGGTTCGCTGTTGTGCCATTCAATGACTATTTTCAGCTGGGCCTTAAGTCATTTTTCGACAGCTTCTTTCTAATGCTGATGTTTATTATTAAATTGAAATAAAATGTATACTTCGTCAAACAACAATCTTATGCTTTATTAATTTAAATAATGGCGACTAGTTTCGGCCTAGGCAGGCCATCATCAGGCCAAAATGTTTATAAAAACTTAAATACCGGTGTGTACAATGTATTGTTCGTCAATGTCATGGGATCCCATTTACAATCGTATAGTTCTTTATAATGAATGCCTGCTGTAACTGTGTTGTCTATGGAAAGTATAAGATAAATATTGCACATATATTGTCACAACTTCAAAATTATTATAATAATTGTAAAAGTATATAGGGGTATACAGTATAAAACATTACAAGGATATTATGGGTATTATATATATATATATATATTTTTTTTTTCCTATGGCGCTGCGGCCCAACGCGGGCCATGGCCTCCTCATTCTTGAGGTTTCTAGACCACACTCAACGACGCACCACAGTCGGTAGGACTCCCCTGGAGGAGTGATTAGCTCGTCGCAGAGACCTCTACCTGACAACACACAACACTCACAGCAGACAGACATCCATGCCCTCGGCGGGATTCGAACCCACGATCTCAGCAGACGAGCGGCAGCAGACCTACGCCTTAGACCGCGCGGCTGCTGGGACCGGCATATATATGCATATATATATATCATAACTTGTCGCATTGATATGCTTGTTGTTCAGATTATTTTCTTCGGCTGTTACACATTAGATCAATAAATATGTATGTATTCCGGGTAAAATTGCGTTGAAACTGTGTACAGCGACATTCTTGATTTAGAGCAGGGTGTTATATCTACGTTGTGTCGTGTCGTATCAATAAATCATTAACTTCGGTATAATTGCGTGTTGAAGCCGTGTATAGCTACGTTCTTAATTCAGAACAGGGTTCTATACATATGTTGCTTCGTGTCGTATCCATGAGGCATTAAATTCAGTATAATATGTAGGTCATTTTTTGGTGCCAGTCGTAATACTGGAAGTACACAATAAATCTAATTAACTTAAGCTATTTAAACTCCTATGTATGGGTGTATAGAGTCATAAAATTTGTTTACTTACAGGTATTCAATGATCTTATATAGATCCGTTATTGTGTTTATTGCTAACGCAGATTCATTAATGTTGAATTTTCGGTCGTATCGAATACGATCACTTACATGTTCCGTGACATCAACGCGATCGTAACGCAGAACACTCTTGTGTTTCCCTTTTGAATCCTTCCATCTATTCGCAAATTTTCCTGTACCGCGTTTATTTATCGCCACAATGAATTGTAATTGTTGTGTAAGTTTTAACTGTTTTCACATCGTTGGCTACAAGAGTAAAAAAAAAATCGATCGTATTTTTTGCTGCACCCTATCAGTGCAACTGTTGTGTCACAGTATTTTCACTCACAGTGGGCTGTCCTGGGAGTGAAATGGGATCTCCACTTTGACCCCAGGTTACTCATCGTGGGAATTGTCGTCAAAAAATTGCATTGGGACCTACTTTACCCTAAATACTTTGGTTTTTGACTGTCATTATATTCCACAAGTTTCGATACTCATATTTCATTTATGTATCCCCGAAGCTTCTTTAAATAAAATGCATAACTTAACCGCAAGGGAAGGAAAATTAGCCAGATATAAAAGAGACAAGATTCGCCTTGTTATTTGCCACATTTCAGTACTGCCAAAGCTGCTTATTACATAAACTAAAATTTTCCGTTCAGTACTTTCTTCTGTTCCTGTACTTGTGTTTATGTATGCATGTTGCATACTGCCTGTGGATTAAATATAATATATTTGTGTTCGTGGATATATGTATGTGTAGGTGTAAGAGTAAATGTTACCCTGCTTGGACTGTGGTCGATCTTTCTTACAACTTCACCCTCTTGTAACAGTCACTTGTTTAATTTTGTTTGGCGAAGTTGTTACCTCGCGAGCATGTGAATAAATGTAACATCTGTATGTTATTCCTCACAACGCGTGACGTGTTGATTTCAACCCTCTCCTACGCAAAAGATATTAAACGACCTCATTATTATTCCCTCTGTGTCCCAGCACGTGGGTAGTGGTGACGTCATCAGACGCCATATGTCGTGTGTCTCGAACAGAAAGATGGGGATTATTTGAATATTTTTACCGAAATATTAATGTCATGAAACAGATACCTAGGTTTCAACATTTTCCTGCAATTTTTATCTGTCCAAGAAAAGTCATATTCATTCATCCATTATATGCCTACATTTTGCGACTGTCACATTTCTACAGCGAAGGACCTGCTGGATATTAGATGCATTCGAACGTTTGCTTTTATTTTTATTAAAATTTTCTGCACATAGGAACGCAGCTCTCATAGATCTTTGTCGGAGTGCGGTAGGGAGTTATTTTTTTAACCGTACATTTATGGTCATATTAATTTTATTTTTTGTCAGTGTTTCGTACAGAAGGGAATAAAGGTAATGCTGTATGTAACGTGTTGTGGCACATAAAACTTCTCGAAAAACTACTACATTAATCTTTTCGCTGAGAAACACCGGACCTACATATCGTGCATACTATATAACAGTGGGCGAGTTGGAAAATTCATTTTTAATATAATCTAGCATTATTATTCATGTTTTATTGGGATTTGTCATGAACAACGGCAATATTCTGTACTGAAGACAATGACTATTGAGCCCCCTAAAAGTGCTTGTGACCGTCCGAAAGGAAAAGAAATGCAGGAGTAGTTAACGTATTATTATTATTATTATTATTATTATTATTATTATTATTAACGCGTATAAAGCTAGTTTCAGATGATACCAGTTTCCGTGCGGTCTAAGGCGTGGGTTTACGGCTGTTCGCTTGCTGGGATTGCGGGTTAGAACCCCGCCGGTGGCGTGGATGTCTATCTCTTGTGAGTGTTGTGTGTTGCCAGGTAGAGATCTCTGCGACGGATTGATCACTCATCCAGAGGAGTCCTCCCGAGTGTGGTGTGTCTGAGTGTGATTGTGAAGCCGCATTAATGAGAAGACTCTGGCCTTCTAGAAACTGTTGCACTATGGGGAAAAAATTGGTTGAATTTTCAAAGGGGAAATATGACATTTTTCAATCGATAGCTATGGTTTCCACAGATAACTCTTCAGTAGTGCCACCATTCTGCTGAAACGTCACCGTTGTTTCATTCTTGCACGTTACAGACCTTAGAAGATGTTACGAGATCGCAAGCAGTACACAGAATACACACACTGTGTACTTGAATAGTTCGTGAAAGGAAGATGAATAGAGTAAATAAATGTTATACGTACAGATTACTTGCTATGAGGAAAGGTTGACGCTGCATGACTGATCAAATCTAACGAGTTTTGAACTCTTGACAGCTTCATGGCGACCTATTATTTTCTGGTATCACTGCCATCAGGCTTAAATATTCCTAACTATAAGAATAATTTCTTACTTGTGGATAGAAAAGCGGAAGAATTTAGAAATCATTACATCTCATACAACGTCATGTGTATATTGTGCAGTGTCTGCTCCAATTACAACAGCCGAGAGGTGTTAAGTTTCAGTGTATTGTGTTCCACCGTTCTAAGACTGTGATGCTTGCCCGAATCATATTCAAGGTATAGATTTGTACCAGAATTTTACTGTACTTGTGCTTGTCGGTGTAGGTCTTGCGACCTGCCGAAATCTCATGCAGAGGCTCTTACCGAATATCTAGAAACAATACTTATAAACCCGGAAAATGAGAGACCCTCTGCCTCATGGGCCATTAGCGTCATATTGATAAAAGATGTCCGTATACTCAGGCATTACTCCATGAAGATACATAGGAAATGTTTCTACATCTCCGTTCTTTCTAGGAGGTTGTGCTGATAAGTCCTTAGCCCGACCAGGAAGGAAAAAGCTACAGCGACTAAACTCGGGATTTATTCAACGTACTCCCAACGAAGCTCAATACACTTCTTAGCCCGTTGCTCTAACTTTTGCAAGCCACTCAAAAAAAAATTCAGAAAGTTGTCCGTCCAACCAGGTCTCAACGGCAGCAAGGACCTTCGTGTCGGACGAAAAATGGCGACTTACCAATTTTTTTCTGTCCAGGGAACAGGTGGTAGTCTGACGGGGCCATATCCGGAGAATAGGGTGGGTGATGAAGACACTGTAAGCCCAGGTAGGCCAGTTTCTTCTGGGATGCAAGTGCCTTGTGAGCCGGGGCATTGTCGTGCAAGAACAAGACCCCCTTGGCGAACTTCCCGCGGCGTTTTTCCTTCAAAATGTCCTTCATTTGCGCCACCAGAGATGAGTAATACTCTGCGTTGATAGTTTGGCCCTTTGGAAGATAATAAATGGGGAGGATGCCGTCTTGATCCCAAAAAAATCGAGGCGTGAAATTTTCCAGCGGATTTTTGCTCTCAGAATTTTTGGGGGCGGGGTGAGCCGCTATGCCGCCACTCCATTGATTGTTCCTTTGTCTCCGGGTCATAGAGATATAACCAGGTTTCTTCCATGGTCACCAATCGCGACTGGAAATCATTTGGATCGGGCCGAAAAAATTCCAAAAGTTGCTCAGACGACTGGCACCGTTGATGTTTTTGATCCGCGTTCAGGCATTTCGGGACCCACTTCACAGAGAGCTTCCGCATGTCCAAATCATCATAAATGATGGACCCAACCAACTCACGTGAGATGCCCAGTTGCTCAGCTATTGATTTAGCGGAAGTCCGGCGGTCTTCCAAGATTAGCTCGTGAATTTGATTGATAATATCCGGAGTGGTCACTGTTTGTGGTCGTCCAGGACGAGGCGTATCATAGGTGGAAAAATCACCACGTTTAAACAGGGCCACCCAGTTTTGACGGTGGCATACAATGTTGCATGCTCCCCTAATGTTTCTGTCAGAATGGCGTGAATTTCTTTCGGCGCCTTGCCTTGCAGGAAAAAACAAACTTGATGACGGCTCGTGTCTCCATGTTGTTGAAATGGCGCGCGTCGCCTGACATGCTTCCTTTCAGCCTCTGTAACAAGAAAAGACTTGCAATTCGGCACATTAACAGACCCCTCTTTCCAACGACACTATCGATTCCGTCCTACGATATCGGGAAGTATGTGGGGGCTAAGGACTTATGAACACTCCGTCGTGTACCTCATCTTCACGCTCCGGAAACTTTGCTTAGAGTGAATATGACAATAGTGATGCTTTTAGGCTCCTCTAATTGGGAAAATATCTTATGATAGAAGACTATTCGGTAACTGCTGTAGAGTTCGTATCTTATTCGTCATACGAACTAATGCCTGGTTCGCAGTGGCGGAGTTCACAGACGAACCAAAGCTATAGGTTGAAGTACAAATGTTATTGCGAGGTTGTGCGAGTTTTGAGGAATCCTTGGAATAACCCCCCGCGACCCCCACGAGTTCGCGGCTCAAAGGTTGGGAACAACTAAAGTATCAGGCTCTCGAACTCAGGTCTAATTTTTTTCGTCCTGCTAGTAATATCAGCCTGGCGGCAGGGCAGATTTACAAGTTAGAACACCATTCGATTAGGTACCTATAATATGTCTGCACCCACAACCACCCCTCCCAAGAAAGCGTATAGAAGGAATAGTGTTAAGCTCCACCGGCAGTAGCCCTTGGTCAACGTTATGTTTCCGTAGCTTTATCCCAGGCTTCTACTGGATAAGATGTCCGCTGAGACACATAAACTGTTTGCTTTCTGGAGTGGGCACTGTCTGTCTGTTATTTGGATTCTGAATGTCGAAACGCCCGTGTGTCCGCTTGCTGTCTCTGGTTCCTGTTTCCCCATGACATGACTTAGACTCGCTGTTTCCGAAACGTGATTCACTGAATATTTCTTTTGCGAATTCCGGGGCCTAACAATCTGTCCAATTCCGTGGCGAAAAACCGTTTCTACGCAGTAAATGTCGCTTTGCCGGTCAAGAAATGCCCCAGATTTTATTGCCATATTCACGACAGTACAATTGAGCCAGACAAATACAGTCCATGCTCTCTAGTGCTAAGCGTGTAACATCGATTTTATTCTTAGTAATTAACCAATTAATGCACAAAATCTTGTTTTATAATAAACTTATTATAAAACAGGATTTTGTGCATTAAGTTGGTTAATTACTAAGATTATACTGAGATGCACGGTCAACAAAACATAAAAAAATCGATTTTATAATTGCCCTCACCTTCACGTCTTTTTTCCAAATGGTGTTTTCCATCAAGGTCGTTTGACTAAAATCTTTTTGCTAAACTGATCCTCCTTGAAATCAATATATTAACCGATAAATTCACTTAATAAAATGCAATTCATGGCAAGTATCAAATCCTGCAAGTTTTGGCACCAAGGTGCCATCCTCAGACAGTCTTCTACAACAAAAGAATGATTGTCAACAGGTTAACCTAGGTGCTGCATCACCCTCACTAGAATGATAGGATTCGGTACCTAGATTAGCGTGTTGGACTTGTATTCCTTTGTTCTAGAAGACTTCCCGTGGATGGCACCCTGGTGCCGAAACATGTAGGAGTTCGATAATTGTCATAAATTGCATTTTATTACGTTTATTTGTTGGTTGATGTATTAATTGTAAGAATATGCACGGTATGAGCTACATAACATTCACCCGCCTCGTGTAGGTTGCCTTCTAACACGTGTTGTTTAGTGAGGCGCACAAAATATGACGTTCTTCGTACAGCCGTTTTCTGCAATATCATGTTACTTTGTTTTATTCGGTCAAAATGGTGGATTCTTCAGTCCGCCTTTGGGAATCTCTTGAGAGTGTCATGAAATGGAAGTTGTCAGTTTGAGGGGGTTCGGCAGGCACAGTATTTAGGCTTAATTATCGGAATATGTATTCATATTTATCGATAAGTTTGTACAGAGGTTGATAAGTATAGCTGACAACATCTCTCGCAATATAACATTTTTACCCCTAATAGGAGGGCACATTTTATACATAACTGTTGCAAAATTTGTTCCGTCAACCGATAAAAAATGGTGGGGAAATGCGAGTGATAGAGAAGCCTTAAACACTTGAGTGGGTTCGAGCCGTTGTATTACAGCGATGATTTGCTGCTCCAATTCCGTCGACAAGCGAAATCTCGGTAGGATTTCAAATTCCTTGCCGGACGTTAATTCTTTTGAGTAGTGGGCGTTCAGGTAAAACTGCGCACTGGATCAGTGGTGAACAGTGTGTATACCGCGAAAAAATTCATTTTGCCTCGTGTCAAAATTATCAGTTTGTTCTTCTACAAATCGTACAGAGAAAATACACACTCTTGTTTGTGTAAGTGTGTGTAACTCACATCGGGATGGCTTTTTTTTCCATCATATATTCTATTTGGCTAAAGCGAAGACAAGAAGGCACAAGTTTTTTATTTTGGGGGGTAAACAAAATAAAGTAGTCGCATAACAATAATTACCATTAAGAATCTGAAGAAAATTCAAGTTTTTGTTTGTAACACGGGAGTAGCATAATACACAGAAAAAGTAAGGAAATCTTTTGTCTTATACGGTAAATTATGATGGCTTAGTCCGCAAGACAACAGAATGGAATTAAAGACAAAATACAACAATTTATATTTTCCAGATCTAAACATTTAGCAACCAATAAAGGCAGCATTAACATCTGAGGAAGCTTTAGTTTCGGGCACCTAAACTTCAGGTGTTTCTGTGGTGTTATTTCAAAAATAATTGCACCGTACGTAGGTTGGGGTGTAGATGCTGTGGATCGATGTAGCGGTTAGCTTGTGAGCTTTGACTTGTGCCTGCTTTGTCTGAAGTGGTTTATCAACTATAGGAAATTATACTTCCAGTGAAAACTATGGAATTTGTTTGAGTGTTAAGTTCAACGTCCGAGTGTACTAAGTATTTCCAATGGTTTGCACATCGGAGTAGACTTCGTATATACCGTCAAACCACATAGCTTTCACACGAGATTTGTAGAGGTTAACTCCACCCGTGTTTAAAACATTTCACCTGGAAGGTATGTTTCCAAAGGCATGTAGTTGAACCGTTTTCATCTGAGTAATACACTCTCCAAATACGCAAGCAGTCATACGTGACTTTGGTTCACGAAATGCCTAACACAATAAAGGCTACCTTTAATTACGTGACTTTTAGTGCATACAGTTGGTACAGTAGAAATCGTGTTGGTGGTGGTGGTGATGGTGGTTGTGGTTGTGGTGATGGTAATAATAACAGTGGTAGTAGTGGTAGTAGTAGCTCTTGTGTTGGTGGTGGTGGCTTTGGTGGTGGTGGTGGTGGTGGTGATGGTGGTTGTGGTTGTGTTGGGGTTGGGGGTGGTGGTGGTGGTAGATTCATGTAACATTTTTTCAGGTGAGACATCCCAGTTGTGTTCAATAATCAATAGACTGTATATAATTGCACAGTCTCACACCAATTTTTATTAAATAATTACAATTTAGAGATAATTTTATCATTTATAACTGCAACATGTTTCGGCTTCTCTTAATACTAAATTACTTTTAACCTAATTACGTACGTTATTTTACGTTTGATATTACATTTACTTTTAATTCACAATGGCACGCGTGTTATAGGTTAGCCAACCCTGACCTCGTACTTTGGGCCCTTCAGGAGGAGCTTATTTACATGATCGGATCTCCAGGAGTTACCAAAATATCATTTGTGTCTACTTGTATGGGAAGGTACTGTACATTCGATTTTGTTTTTCACGTGTCCCCTGCTGCCTGTATGGACACGTGGACGTATCGTACAAGAAATAAAATTATAACTTCCTTTCCCTTTGCTTTTCTTTTCAGAACGATGTAATTTTTTGTGCTTTAAGGAATCGCGATGCTCAGCAGCGCAGATACCGAGACATGGATTAGAAGAAAATATGGCGACAAAAAAGGGTTTTTCTTTCTTGTAGGAAAGAAAAGTGATCATTCTGCGTCCGACGGAGACCGTGCAATTTGTTGGGCCCGTTTCAGCCGGGTCACGTTTATGCAATACACAGCCATTCTCCAATTCTTCCAGTTCATTCAATCTGAAACCACCACTGATTTACTGACGTCACGTCTTACAACCCCGCTAAAACCGGAATTCCGTGTGTCTTACTTAGCACTCCTTTACGTTCATAATAATAATAATAATAATATGTTTATTTACTGCAATTGGATTTTTACCCGGTGGCAGTGGTTAATTTACATGTTCAGGAGATCAAGAATTCGAATCTCCCTACGCAAACTGGTAATTAAAACCCAGGTTTTTCTTAAATCTTCCTTAATTCATTCTTAAAGATGCAACAATCAATTCATAAAACATCCATTTTAATCTGCAACCAAAAATTTAGCTGCATTTAATTTAGCGGCGAAAATCAACCCTCTCAAAACCAATTATTTCAATTTGATTGGTGGCGGTGAGGCAATGAACAGTTAGCAGTGCGTTGCAGTTGTGTATCGGACGGATGCGTTAACCTGGGGCTGCAATCAATTAGTTAATTACGGTTACCCAGCCATGTACAGCGGATTTTTGGCAGACTTGTAAAACAAGAAACGAGAGTATTAGGAGCCAATCCAATGAAGCAGAACGTTGTTTCCTACGTTTCTGTATGAGACAGAACTACTGCTGGAGCTCATTTCGAAACCATCAGCTTACATTGGAATGACGAATGAGTGTAATGTTCACATCTCGAGGTCTGGTTGTCTGTCATAAAAACCACAAGAGAGGTCCTTTAAAAAATCCTTCACTGAGGGCGGAAGGTCATTGCTCCTGAATTTTTTAAGTTTCGAATATCCTGTGAGGAACCGGCAAAGGAAATAATACTCCTATTATAATCTTACTTGACATAATTCCTCTGTGTATTGTTTATAATTAGAGTGTTATATTAACCGACCTACACAATTATACTATCCGACAAACAAAATTATATTAACCGACAAACACAACTGTATTAAGCGACAAAAACAATTATGCTAACCGACCAACACAAATATATTAACCGTAAAACACAATTATAGTACAAATGTTTACGTTTCGGTGACTGTGCGTCCTAATGTAATGATAGTCTTTTTTTACCAACTTGATGCACAAATTCTTTATTTTAATATATTTATTATACTTCTCTACATGTTTCGAGCACTATTGCGCTCATCTTCAGGAGGACACTTTGTATTAAAACAGCATCTGGTATTGTCACTCGTAACCTGTGCACTGAACAGTCACCTAAAGAGAGTGACGATACCGGTTGCTGTGTTAATACAGCTTGTCCTCCTGATGATGAGCACATTAGTGCTCGAAACATGTAAAGGAATATAATAAATGTATTAAAATAAAGAATTTGTGCATAAAGTTGGTAAAAAAGGACAAACACAATTATGTTAACCGACAAACACAATTATATTATCCAACAAACACAAATATATTAACCGACAAACAAAACTGTATTAACCGACAAGAACAATTATATTAACAGAAAACACAGATGTATTAACCGACAAACAATTATATTAACCGACAAAAACATTATACTAACCGACAAATACAATTATATTAACCGACACACACACTTATATTAAACTACAAACAAACAAAATTATATAAACCGCAAACACAAAGTAGTATTTGTCGGCTAATATAACATTTTAAAAATTAATCTAGTTGACTAATTCCAAAAATGAATATGCATATTTTGAAGTAATCATAACATAACCTACTGTGCAAGAGTAATCGCCTGACAGCAGTAAATTTCGAACCCAAGACGTGTATATGACATGTAATTTCGTAACTAAGAAACTTGACGTTGGTAGCCGTATAAAAATAATCACTCCCCTTACAGGCCCGGAGTGGCCCAGAGGGTTCCGGGAAGTTAGGGTTCCCAGATTTCGTGACAACGGCACAGGATGGTAACTGTTATCCCGTATGGATGACTGTCTGTTATGCAGAAACATATGCTCCTGCATACCTGACAGTCATTCATACAGAATAACAAGTACCAAGTGTCGCAGAAATACAGTTGTTTCTTCTGATGGTGGGCACATGGTCGCTCGAAACATGTACAGAAAAGAAATAAATGTACAAAGAGAAGTTGCGCACGAAGTTGGCTTTATTTGCAAGATTATACAGGGACGCACCTTCAACAAAACACAAAATTAGACGATGTATTTCTCTTCCACACATAACATTCAATGTTTGGATTGAAATAGACTCGCTGCAAGTTTCAGGGTGATGTTGGATAACGAAATGGTAAAGGGAAGCTCAGACCAGTACCACTTTTCACTCAGTACTGCTCCCACAAACCTAAGAACAAAATTGTGCTTTGGAGTTCAGCGAGCTAATGATATATGAACGTCGTTCCTAGAAACATCAGACCAACGTCCCGCCATTCGCAACATCTGTGACTAGACACGTAACATTATAATGGCTTCTACTTTAGAGTCAGAGAATTCTGTCTGAATCACCTCTGAAACACGAACTCCAGGACGAAAAAGATCCTATTTGAAAATACCATTACTGCAGGCTTTTAAGCAAATACTCTCCATTGCAAACTTCAGGAGGCCACCCTTACCCTTTACCCTCGGAATGCGATCATCTAAATTTTATTGGCTCAGCAAGTGTGCTCGAAATGTGGAGGGCTTAAAGTCACTCTGACGTCCGCCTCCCCTTCCGCACATTACAGCTGTTTTAAACTATCCTCACACTGAGGATAAACAAGAGAGACAGTGAAAAATTAGAGTCGAGTGTAACTTAGCTATAAAACAAAGCTACGTAGCTGTTTTTAGTAGCAATAGCTTCGAAAAGCAGTTACAAAAAAAAAAGACGCTACGTTTCTTGTCCTCAGCAGCGTGACTGGAACTGCGTGACGTCTTTCGAAGTGGTGACGTATACTTTATAATTTATGTAAGGCAAGTTGACAGTTCTAATTTCTACCGAGGATTTACACAAATAACACTTCCATTACTCTCTTCTGTTTCTCTTCCTTGTAGTTCTTGATGTACACTATGACGTCAGAAATTAATCTGTCAGCAAATTTGGGGTCTTCAGTATGGACTGAAAGTAAGGAATGCGTTCAATATATGATCCTATTATTAATTTTTGCTAATTATCCATTTACATCCAAGACACATTATAGCAACCAGTGTCCAATTGTGTATTTATATATACAGGACGTTGCTAAATTAGTTATATAAAAGTAAGGTGTAATAACACAGAAAATAGAAAACTTATAGTGTTATGATAAATGCCACAAAATGCAGTATATGTGTAAGTTTTATCTACGGATATTCAAAGCCTTTAAATGTGGTTTTCTCGTGTCACTTGGCAGATGGTTGCTTGGATTGGGTGTGGTGGAAAGATATCTTGGCCACTACGACCGTCAGATTTAACACTCCTGGACTTTACTGTGTGGGGATGCGTTAAATACAAAGTATTTGTTCCGCTCCTTGCTGTGAATATCTGTAGACAAGACTTAAACATGTCCTGCATTTTGTGCGTTCCTGGCGAAAATCATCTCAAAATGCAGTGAAGTGAAGTGAGGTGAAATACAGTGACGTTAGTAGAAATGGAGCGGTAGGAAATTTAAATGGGGTTAAGCCAAATGAGAGGGTAGTGAAGTGCTGATGGGTGAAGTTTAAATGAGAGGATGTGAAGTGTCGGAAAGTGTAGTGAAGTGGAGTGAAGTGTAGTTGCGTGAAGTGTGGTGAAGTTCTTAATAACAATATGTCTAACATTATTAGAAAATATATAGATTTTATGAAGCTTGCTGCTTATAGGCTTTTCCTTTATCAAATTCTTTCATGTTCTTTTGGGTCCAAATTTAATCATTGTATATGTATATATATAGTTTACGTTTCGTAAGCTTTTGTTTTATTTTCTAAATTATGTATTTTTATTGTCATATTTATATATATTTATTGTTATACTTATGTATTCATATTGTTATGTATGTTCTTTTCTGTATATTCTGTTTCATTGTGTTTTTCCGTGTGTTGTCTCTGTGCAAATGTGTACTGTACTATCACCACCGGGTGTCATCCGAACTGAAATTAACAAATATACCAATACTAATATCGGCATATCATAATACTTTAAGTTTTCTCCTTTCTGTGTTATTACGCATTAGTTTTGTTTTAACTTATTTAGGAACGCCCTGTATATGGGTGTAGCTTATAGATTACGTTCTGTTTCCGTTGTTATCTGCTATGACAGAAAAATGACAGGCTGGTCCCTCACTGCAATGAAAGAGGAAAAAGATTTGTATTTATAAAGTTCTCTTCATGCGTGTAGATTGAAAAAAAACGTTCATTCAAACCAATTTTTTTATCTCCAATAAGAGTGAAACAAACACCGGCCAATAAATCTCATCAATCAATGTTCTATTTATTCACCAACTGATGCACCAGTGAGTTGTCTTACAAAACAATATTAAAATTTACATTAAAAGAGCTCCGACATATTTCGGTGTTACAGTTACACTATCATCAGGGTGCGCATTGATTTGTACTTACTAAAGTTACAGTTGTTAAAACAGTCCATTAAAATACATCGGTGTGTGGTTAATAAAGTGGTGGTGTGGCTGCATATATTGGGTCCTTACTGGTGTGTGTGTGTTGCACTGTTTTGCAGTAGACTGAGTTAGGGAATGAGTAGCTGGTTATGCTGTCCCTGGTGATGGTGAAACTGTAACACCGAAAGATGTCGGAGCTGTTTCAAAGTAAATTTTAATATTATTTTAAGGCAACTCACTGGTGCATCATTTGGTGAATAAATAAAACTTTGACAATATCAAGTAGAACGGTACGAATGTCACAAATTATCGGGACCCATAAGGCGAGTTTTGTAACGGCTACTAGAACACTAAAATCGGAATAGTGCGCTCCCTGACGATGGTGTAACTGTAAAACCGGAACATGTCGGAGCTGTTTCAATATAGATTATAAATTAAATTTCTAATATTGTTTTTAAGACAAGTCACTGGTGCATTGGTTGGTGAATAAATAAAATATTGATAATAACACGATGCACGGCACTTATGTGAAAAAATTATCAAGGTTAGTTTCGAAAACTGTCGGAAGACTGAACTAGTTTTAGATTTTAGAATTCAGCAGTTTAAATGGCTTGTGCAATCCTCACTATAATTGGCAATAAACATTACAAAATATCGCAACTGCACTTAAGCACAAAAAATAGTTCAGATCGCTTTCTGTGTTACAGCTGTGACAAAAGCAGAAACTGCTTAGCGAATAAAGAAGGAACTGAACATTGAAGCAAAAGAGGTAGAAAGCTTCATAAACTGTGTGTTTTATGGCAGCTATTGGCAGAGTTTATGGTCTGTGTTATTCAAAAACTATAATGAAATAAAGACGTAAAACGAGAAATTGAACAGTAAAATTTAAAGTGGTGTGTGTGTGTGGTGTGTGTGTGTGTGTGTGTGTGGTGAGTGTGTGTGTATGTGTGTGTGGTGTGTGTGTGGTGTGTGTGTGTGTGTGTGCGTGTGGTGTGTGATGG
>Ga0123352_10007785_pt1 | contig 16584 bp, 17 predicted proteins | sample TergutLab28metaG_FD_89700 | JGI IMG/M metagenome (GOLD analysis project Ga0123352, IMG submission 89700) | Labiotermes labralis P1 segment gut microbial communities from Petit-Saut dam, French Guiana - Lab288 P1 | ecosystem: Host-associated > Arthropoda: Insects > Digestive system > Gut ... | reverse complement strand
CCAAAACCTTAGAGGAATATGCGCAAATGATCGCACCGGGCGGCATCTATGAGGGCATTCTCCGTGCGAAAGAGGACGGACTTGTTGGACACATCTGTCTCAGCACCCATATGGACGGCGGAGAGATCGGGGAGATTGTCCATGACGGACGCATTGAGTCTGTCATCTTGGGTTATAACGCCTTAAACTTCGCATTCAGACGGCAGGGTGTGAAAGCTTGTTATGATGCAGGCCTGGGTGTCATGGCGATGAATCCCCTGGGCGGCGGGATGATTCCCCAGTACGGCGATTCCTTCTCTTTCCTCAAATCCGCGCCGGATGAAACCATCGTACAGGCGGCTTTGCGTTTTCTCTTTGGGCAAAAAGAAGTCTCCTGCGCCCTCCCCGGTGTGGGGACGATAGCGGAGCTGGAAGAGTGTGTCTCTGCGGCAGGTCGGCGAGTTGAACTGGGAGAGGCGTATTTTAACGAACTCAAAACCCATCTTCAGTCAGATCTCAACACGCTCTGCACAAGCTGTGCTTACTGTCTGCCCTGCCCTGTGGATCTTCCCCTCGTCCAGTTGCTGTCTGCCTACAACAACCTCATCATAACCGGTGATCGTCCGGATCTCCGCACCTTCCTTGCAAACCACTGGTCCATCAATAACAAACTTGCCGGAAACTGCATCGCTTGCGGCGCATGTGAAACACGCTGTACGCAGAAATTGCCGATCATCGAACGCTTGCAGGACATTGCGAGTTTGGCCTAACAAGCAAACAATAGAGAAAGAGAGAAGTCCTCCCAGTCTTTTGGGGCACTTCTCTCTTTCGGTTTGTATGTTCTCTAAATTCACGAATGCTTATTTCATATGCTCTAAATTCTCTCGCTTTGGATCCTAAGATGATAAAAATACTGTAGCCATTCTGGCAAATCAGCCACGGACGGCTTGATTTTTTTCAAAGTACGCTTACCAACTCGTCTATCCATTATTGCAAGCATACGGACAAGCCAGTCTTCAGCTTCTAAAGATTCAGAAATACTGTTAGATAGAAATTCATCCAATGCAAACCCAAAATCGCCAGGGTAGTATAATCCTTGTTCATTATATTCTTTTTCCACTTCTTTATGAAGTTCGGCATAACTTTTATCGCTTCCAGCGTTTTTACGCTTAGATACTTCCGCATACCCTCTATCTTCAACTGTAAAAGGCATGTCAAGAATTTCTTTTTTATCTACAAGTATACAAACTCGGCCATATCCATCATGTGCTTTTCTATATCTGGTCGCAAAATATCGTACTCGGCCTTTTAGAGCGTCACACATCAAATCCTGCTCCAATATTTTGCGAACTTCTGCCCAATGTCTTCGTGTAGGCATAGCAAATACCTTCCAAAATATAAATTTGCTACAAACTCCTAAAAATCATTGCAAATACATAACCCTTGTTACTAACTGGTAACTAGTTCAATCGCAGCTCTTAACTCGTCCAGCGTTTTGTGTGTATACACACGCTCACCTACATCTGCGGACTTATGCCCCATCATAAGGTCGATGCAACGCTTATTTGCCCCTGCACTGTCCAAACGAGAGCGGAACGAGTGACGGCACTCATGCGGCGTGTGTTGCAATTTCGCCGTTTCCATGATCTCACGCCAGAACACGCGATAGGTTGTGTTTCCACATTGCTTGCCGTTGTGTGAGAATAGATACTCGCCGTCCTCTTGCATCCGTGCCTCGACAATGTGGCGGATTTTTGAGTGAATCGGTACAATACGATTTTTACCCGCCGCTGTCTTTGTGCCGCCTGTGATCGTCCCCGCTTCAAGGTTGACGTTTTCTTTTCGCAAGTCAAGCATTTCCGAGATACGAAAACCAGTATACAGCAGAAACAGCACAGAATCAACCCATGACTGCCTTTGCAGTTTCCACATGGTTTTGATTGCCTCGTCTGAAAACGGCTCACGGGTCGTTTCAGTGGCAGTAGCGGACGTAAGCAGAACGCCATAGTTGCGCGTGGTGATGTCCAACTCTAAGGCGAATTTGTCCATGTGTCGCCAAAATACTTTGATCTTGTTTTGTGTGCCGTAACCGTGTCCGCAATGGTCTATTGTTTCTTGCATGTGGTATGCCTTGATGTCGGTATATTTGAATTTGTGATACGCCCTACAATATTTGTAAGAGGTTTTCATATAGCTCAACGTGGCTTCGCTCACTTTTGCGGCTTTGTGTCCCTCCCACAATTCAAACAACTTTGTCAAGGTCATATTGCTCTTGTCAACGTCCCACGGGTCTTTGTTGTACTCGGCAAGTAGTATCATGCCCTCCTCTCTCGTTTTGGTGTAGTCTAGGACTAGGTAAATAGGATGACCTTTCTCGTTCCAGCCGATGGTTTTTCTAACACGATAAGGCCGTCTGCGGTTGCCAGATAGCTTGACAACACTTCCGTAGCCGTTCGGATTTCTCAACTTTCTCTACCTCCAATTTGTTAGATTGTCAGTATCAAAAGCTAACTCTATTATACCAAAAATCCCCTTGCCACACAATGATGCGGCAGGGGATTTCAGATATAAAAACGCCTGTATTCCTCGTGGTTTTTCATACACAGAGGGGCGCAAAAGTCAACTCTGACAAGTGCCGATATAAGCGTCAAGTAGTTTTGGGCTGATATGGTAATCATAGGTGCTACCCGATCCTTTGGTCGCAAATCCAAAAGGTGCTGCGCCGCTTTGTAAGGCGACGCGGACAAATTGTTGGGACTTTCCCAGACGCCTTGCCGCTTCTTGGATAGAGATTTTTTGAGAGGATATGATCGGCGGGCTTTCGATTTCTTCGCCTTGTATTCTTGCGGTCAACCGCCCCGGCGTAACGCCTAGAGCTTGTGCGATTTCGGCTATTCTGCGTTTATACGGGACATTCTTCCCCGTGACATATTGGCTGATTGACGATATGCCGATTCCTGTTAGGTTAGCCAGATCTGTCTGGTTTAGGTTTTGTTCGTCCATTATGAATTTTAGATTTTTTGCAAAGCTCATATACTGACCTCCCCGTAGAGAGTATGTAATGTGTTTTGCTTCCTGCTTTGTCTGATTGAGGAAACACAACGCCCCATCACTTCCGTCAAAGTGATGGGGCGTAATCTTGCCTCACTTTGGGACAACTTGTCCCAAAGTTATCTTGCTTCTGCGCCGACTGCGGCTTTGCCTTGCTGTTGTTGGGGTGGGGATTGGGCGTTATTCTCTGCCGCCCGTTTTTTTCCAGCGGCAAGCTGTTGTTTGATAGATGGCGGCTTTGTCTGCGGTGGGTTCTTTTGGTTCTCCACGATTGCCGCCATCCGTGCTTGCTCTTTTTGCACCTGTGCAACGTAAGCGACACCCAAGCCCTGATTGATTTGTGCGCGGGCTTCGGGTGTGATCGGGTATGCGATGTCACGATATGCACCCTCTTTTCTGCTGTCCGGCATAGAGGGCATACCTGCATAGATGCCCTTTTCGCTCTGTAGAATCCGCAGACCGTCAATCACGATAGAATCATTGATCGTCACTTTCGCAAAGCCTAAAAAGTTGTCTTTCGGCGTAACTGGTCGAACAGAAAAATCTAGCTTTAATTCGCTTGACATTGAAAAAACCTCCTAAAATCAGTGTGTTCCGAATATTGACTTTGCTACGCTGCCCGTCTTAAACAGGGTAAAGCAGAGTAGCACGGTGTAACCCAGCGTGAGCCAGATTGCGCCTATCGGGTCGTCACTTGTAACGATACCTTGCACCATCACGGCGTAGATAGCGATGCAGACCAAAATCAAGAACCCTTGAAACGCCAGCGCGCACAGAGCCTTGACGTAGTTCTGGCCCATGCTTCCAAATTCACGGCTACTCAAAGTTGCAAAAGGTATCGGTGCAAGGCTGGTGAGGACAAAAATTTCCACCATGCGTCCGTAGACGATGACAAACACGATGATGCCAAGTGCCATGCTCGTAATCTGCACAATGAATGACTGTAGCCAAAGCCCGATCAGCGGCCCCAAGTCCATCTCCATGAGCTGATACCGAAATGCGTCCAGTATCTCCGGCGTAATCGCTGCACTGTCACCGATCAGTCCCCCGGCAGAGTTGGCCACACTCTGCGCTACCTCGAAGATTGCGATGATCGCCGTGAATGTGTTGGATAAGATAATCACGGCAACAAAAGTTTTGAACACCCACTTGAAGAAAATCCATGTGTCTACTTCCTGTAGGTTGTTCTTCTCCAAGATAAGCTGGATCAGTTCGTAGGTGGCGATGAATGTTAAAATCACTCCGGCGATGGGTAAGACGACTGTTTCCGATAGGTTCTGAATTAAGCTGAACACCCCCGGATGCCACGCATTCGGGGGTGTACCTACTTGCACAGTGATGTCAACAATTTGATCGTTGACGGTATCGAACAGACCGCCTAAGTTTGCTAGGATTCCATTGACTAGAATCTCCCGTAGCCAATCGGCAATAAAATCTCTGAGAAATCCCATAGTCCCCCTGCCTTAAAATAATCCGGCTAAGAGAGGTACTAGGGTTGTACCCAATAGAATCACCCCGCCGCCGGCCATGAGTTGCTTAACCCCTTGTGACTTTGATGCCGGATTGTCCGACCCGTAGCCTTCGAGTAGGTTAATCACGCCCCACACCGCAAGACCCGCACCCAAAGCCACTACAAGGGTTTGTAATGTATTGATTGCATCTGAAAAAATGCCATAGAGTGTCCTCCACAAGTTTTGTAGTTTTGTTATTCAAAAGAAATCAACCCACCCCCCGCCCGCCCATTCTTGGGCGGGAGCGGCTCTAAGCGGATAGTCATATTCCCCGTCGCCGTGTTCCCCCTAGCGCAGCCGAAACGAACCAGTAAAGGGTAAACCGCCTACGGCGGCGCGTTGCGCCCTTGACTGATTCATTCCGGCTGCGCTAGGGGGAACACGGCGACGGGGAATATGACTATCCGCTTAGAGCAAAAAGGGCAGGGCTAACTTTGGGACAAGTTGTCCAGAAGTCGGCTAGGACTACCTCGCATTGTCCTTGCTTTGTTCCGATTTCTCTTGCTTTGGCAGATGTGCGTCCAGCACCTCCATAATCTTCTCTTTCATCTGCTTCGGGGTCTTGTCCGACCCAAAGTATTTGGATAGTTCTTGACTAGAAATAATCACACGAATTTCCTCCTTTTTCGTTTCGGTCATAATGCCGTCAACGGCATCGGAATTGAGTACCTTTTGCTTGTCCATATCTCGCATTCGCTGGGCTTGGGAAAGGGATGGGGTGGACTGACACGCCTCTATCGCCACGGCGATATGTGCTTGATTTTTCTTGCTGATGGTGGCAAGCTCTAAGGCAACGGTGAATTTGATTTTCTTCTCGTCCACCATCTGCATCAAATCCGGCACAAGGTCATTGAGCTTGATATACCGCTGTACTTGTTTGCCGTTCATTTTGTTGCGCTCACCTACGATGTCCTCCGACCGCTGACCGTTCCCGTCCCGCGACCCCTGACGCTTAATAGCCTCTTGTTGCATTTTGAGGGCTTTGGCGCGTTCGCTGGGTAAGATTTCCTCACGCTGATTGGTGTTGTCTTCCACCATCTGCGTGATCGCCTGTTCATCCGTGAGCTTTCGGACGATACAGGGCATATTCGTATACCCCGCAAGCGTACTCGCCTTTTGTCGTCTGTGTCCCGATACCATTTCGTACCCGCCGCCCTCGCGGGGACGTACAATGGCGGGTTGGCTAACGCCTTTGTCCTTGACGCTTGCCACCATCGCCCGCATTTCCGCATCGTCCCGCACAGAAAATGGATGGTCTTTGAACGGATGGATTTCACCTAGATTGAGGTGTACAATCTCTTCCTTTTCGCCCGTGCGTGGGGCTTCCGTGGGCTGGGGTGGTGGCGGTGGTTCACTCTGCGCCCCGTGTTCTGCCATCATCCGCTCATGTTTGGCACTGGCAGTTTCTTTGTCGTTTGGGACTTTTTTCTCTTGCTTTTGGTCTTTCTTCGGGGGTGGTTCCTTTGGGGGATTCTTGGTCTTATCCGGCGTTTCGGTTTTTTTCGGCGGGGGCTTGGGTGCAGGGGGCTTTTTCGTGCCTGTCACCGTTGAAGTAGTGGGTTTCTCCTCTGCTCCTTTTTCGTTAGGGGCAGTGGGGTTTTGTTCTGTGGATGCAGATGGGGTTTTCTGCTCAGTCGTCGGAGTAGTGGGTGGGGTCTTTGGCGAAGTAGTGGGCAGAGTCCCCGGTGTTTTGGTTTCAGGCGGTGTTTTCACTTCTGCCATCTACAGCACCGTCCTTTCGGCAAGGGGTAAAATGCCGTACCACTTTAACAACTCGTATAAGAACCGCCGCCCCCGCTGTGTCCAACAGGTGTAAACAGATGCCTTTTCGCCGTCAAAGATGTAGGTCTTTGATAAGACATAGCCCTTGTTTGCGTATTTTTTGTAGAGCAGCCATGTGGTGCCGACCCGGTACTGTACCCGCATTTCATGCAAGAGCCTGTTAAACGCCACCGCCGACATGCCGTAATCCTTTGCGATAATACTCACCGGCAGGGCATTTGGTGCTTGCAGGATATTGTCGTAGTACACGGTCTTGGGGAGCATCCTGTCCACGGCTTCTGTGAGCGCAGTGTTTTTGGCTTGCTCTGCGGATAGGCATTGCACCAGCGAATCCGCAAAGGCTCGATCTCCCTGCATACGGTCTAAAACCTCCGGCGAGATGTACGCACCGTGCTTGCGGATCGTAGGCAATACGCAGTCACATACCCACGCCTCAAAGCGCACGGCGGCGGGTAGTTTGGAGCGGATGATTAGGCGGTATAAGTCGCCCTCGGGGATGAAATTTTGCTCAATCGTTTTTTCAGGACTTTGCGGATGGGGTACTCCGTGTTTCACGGAGTACCTACAATGCCTTGAAATTGCGTCATTTGGCCGTTTGTAGGCAAGAATTTCTGCACACTTTGTTGCGGGGAAATACGGATTGCCGTCAAGCATCAGCACTTCCAGTTTGCCAAACTCCTTGTTCTCGAAAATCTGAATCTGATTCTGCATTTGTAATGCCTCCTGTCTTGAAATAAAAAAAGAGCCCAGCTTTTCAGCTAGACCCTGCGGATGGGTGAGCGTTCATGCGCCCCCTTTCAGAATTTAGATATTTATTGCATCGCGCCCATTTGTCTGATTTGGACGGTGTAATGCTTCTTAAAACACAATACCCGCCACACAAAAATGCGTAAGCGGGTACTAATGTTGCTTTTGATACTGAGAAATTTTGTACGGTTACTGTGGTACTATTATGGTTCTAGTCGCTTTGATTTTGTCTGATTTTAGGTGGGTTCGCAAATTGCAAAACCTTGTATTCCCAGCGGTTACAAGGGGTTGAAGTTTGGAGTAATCAAATATAAATTATCCAAAAATGAGAGCTTTCTCACCCAAACACCACAACATTCCTATCCCCTCGCGCCGCAACCTCCCCCACAATCGCCGAGGGCAAGGCCAGCGTAGCCAACTCCGCAAGCAAATCAGACACATCCCCCGGATGCACCGAGAGCAACAACCCACCGGAGGTCTGAGGATCAAACAGCACTTCTTCCAGTGCCATGGGAACACCTCGCATGGCAACACTATCCGCCAAAAACTTCCGGTTCCGCATCCCGCCGGCTGTGAGTAAAAACTCTTCTGCCAAACGCCGCGCCTCCGGGATATAGGGCACAGCAGAAGCCTGTACATGGATGGAGTAGTCTTGTGTGACCATCTCATTCAAATGCCCCAAAAAGCCAAAGCCTGTCACATCTGTACAGGCGTGAACACGAAACCTACGCGCTTTCTCCATGGCGTACTTGTTGAGTGTCTCCATGCTTGTGACTGCCACCTGATAGCTCTCCTCGCTTGCTTGCCCATGCTTATAAGAGGCGGTGACGAGCCCCACACCCAGGGGCTTGGTCAAGATAATCTTGTCCCCAATTTGACAAGTGTTGTTGCGCAGAATTCGTGACGGATGGACAGTACCCGTAACAGACAGACCATACTTTGGCGTTTTATCCGAGATAGAATGCCCGCCGCAGAGCACACCACCCGCTTCTTGTACTTTCTCCGCCCCGCCGCGCAAGATTTCGGCTAAAATCCCAAGGTCATCCCCTTCCGGAAATGCCACAAGGTTCAATGCCATCGTTACCGTACCGCCCATAGCGTAGACATCACTCAGCGCGTTCGCCGCCGCAATCTTGCCGAAGAGATAGGGATCTTCCACCATAGGCGGAAAAAAGTCTGTGGTATGAATGAGTGCCAGCTCATCACTGATCTGATACACCGCCGCGTCATCAGAGGTCTCAAAACCCACCAAGAGCCGCGGGTCTGTGGACTTTGGAATCTGGGCAACAAGATCACGCAAGGCACCGGGCGCCAATTTAGACGCGCATCCGCCGCAGGTCGCAAATGTTTGAGGCGCACCTTGATCCATATCGACGTCTCCCCTCTAAGCTCGACAAAACTTGCCTGTAATCGGCGGATATTTTGTGGATATCCCGCCGTTTTTCGCCGATGTTCTTACAAGATATGGTGTATTCTGATGACAAATACACTAGATGTGCGAAATCGAGGTGGGTTTGATGCAAGCGGTAAAAAGACATGGTCTCTATCAAACAGATCAGATTAGCTTCCTGCCCGTGGAAAACATTGTCCCAAATCCGGCGCAACCGCGCAAATATTTTGACCCGGAAGATCTGCGGGAGCTCGCCGGCTCCATCGCCCGCTATGGGGTGCTCCAACCTTTGACCGTTCGCTGTAGTAACCGCAGATATGAGCTTGTCGCGGGAGAGCGAAGGCTCCGCGCCGCAAGACTCGCGGGACTCCATAAAGTCCCCTGTATTCTCCTTGACGTAGACGGGGAAGAGTCTTCTCTCATTGCCTTAGTCGAAAATCTCCAACGGCGGGATCTGGACTACATAGAAGAGGCGGAGGGACTTTGCAAATTGATCCAAGCCTTTGATATGAGCCAGGAAGAGGCCGCACGCCGGGTTGGAAAAAGCCAATCTGCTGTGGCGAATAAATTACGCATCCTAAAGCTCCCTCGGGAGATGTTACTCCGTCTAAAAGGAGCCGGTCTCACAGAGCGCCACGCTCGGGCTCTCCTCCGCCTTGGCTCCAATCGAGAGCGGTATGAGATCTTGGAACACATCATTCTCCACGAGCTCACTGTCGCCCGCTCAGAGGAGTATATAGACGCCTATCTCACAAAACTTACACGCCCGCCTGAGGAAGAGACTATACCCAAAGTCCCGCCGCCGAAGCCTTTATATGTGATCAAAGATGTCCGACTGTTCCTAAACACCATCCAGCGCGGCGTTGACATTTTGAAGCAATCCGGTATTAATGCCCAAGTGGAACAGGGCGGTACAGAACAAGAAGCCGTGATTACAATTCGGATTCCGAAACCGAAGACATAGGGCTTGGCTAATATCCCAGCGTTTCATTTACGATAACTATTTTGATTCTACCCTCTGCAAACTGACCTGTTATCAGAACAAAATCATTGCAAATGCGTTGTTTGTGATTACAGTCAATACAGCGGCCTAGTTTCGCGCAGGGTGTATCCTTTTTTAATCGCTTTGCGTCTAAAGGCGCCGCGACCTGCCGTGTCCGCTCAATTGCTTCGGGAAGATCCCTGACAATCTTGTTTGTTCCAACCACGATGATAACCTGGGGCGGACCATAAAGCATGGGCGCCACACGGCTACCGTTGCCGTCGATATTGAAAATCTTCCCGTCCATTGTAAGGGCACTGGATCCTGTGATAAAGGTATCGGCAGAAAAATTCTTCAGATATAAGGCACGCTTCTCCGCTGAGGATAGGCCGGGCTTGAATTTATCGTAAAACGTATACTCTCCGTTTCTTAGCCAATCAAATACACCTGTTTGCTCTAAGGTGACAGAGTCTCCAGAACCAATCGCAGACCCTTGGGGGATGAAATCTTTGAGCAACTCTATGAGTTCCCCCTGATTCTCGACAAAATAGCCTGCCATATTGTGTTTTTCTAAGCTGTCTATCACTGCCTGGATTGTTTCGTCCATGCTTTCTCCTTTGCGCATCATGGGAATGCTCGGCATATTGCCCCCTACACAAATTCCCCCGCTCCGAGTTTACTCAAAACTTCCGTAAAATACGCCGGCAACTCTGATGTTAGCTCAATCCGCTCCCCTGTGGTGGGATGGGTAAACGCCAGAGACCGCGCATGGAGACACTGCCCGGATATCCCTTTATCCGGACGCTTCCGCCCATAGACCAAGTCCCCCAAGACAGCGTGTCCGAGACTTGCCAAATGCACACGAATCTGATGTGTGCGTCCGGTTTCAAGGACACAGCGGACATGGGTATATCCATTGTACCGCGCAATCACTTCGTAGTGTGTTGTGGCATCCCGCGCTACTTTGGCGCCCGTGCTCATCCGCTTACGATCATGGGGATGCCGACCGATGGGCTGGTCAATCGTCCCCTCGTCTTGCCCGATCCGCCCGATGGCAACGGCCTCATAGACACGAGACATGCTACGATCTCGCAGTTGGTCAGACAGGCTCTGATGAGCGGCATCGTTCTTTGCGGCAATGAGGAGCCCGGAAGTGTCTTTGTCCAGCCGATGCACAATCCCCGGCCGAAGTTCCCCGCCTATGCCGGAGAGACTGTCTCGGCAGTGATGGAGCAGTGCGTTTACAAGGGTTCCATCTGGATGCCCCACAGCCGGATGGACAACCATCCCCCGGGGCTTGTTGACTACGATTAGGTCATCGTCTTCATATACCACATCTAGGGGGATATCCTGGGGAACCGCTTCTGTCTCTTGCGGCTCCGGGATGGTGCAGAGGAAGTGATCTCCGGGTGTGACCACATGGTTTTTCTTAATCCCCCGTCCATCCGCAAATGTGATTTCACCGGAGGCAATCGCCCGTTGGACTGCACTACGGCTCAGGTCAGGAAGCTGTTCAGAAAGGAATGCGTCTACACGCATCCCCCCCTCTTCCTGTGCTACTATGATTTCCTTATTCATCATGGGCTTCCTCCTCAGTGGAAGCCTTCGCTTTTTCTTTCCGCCGCTCATCCAGCAGATATGCGATAAACAGCACAGGGGCGCCAACCGTAATGAAAATATCCGCCACGTTAAACACAGCGAAGTTCATAAATACGAACTCAAACATATCCACCACATGACCGTAAAGAATGCGGTCAAGCAAGTTGCCGAACCCGCCTGCCATGACAGCTACAAGGGCAATCTTCTGGACAGGGCAGGAAAATACGCCTTTCGCAAGGGCGATTCCAAGTCCAATCAGCATAAGCGGCACAATAATCATGAACACCCATGGATAATCCGCCAGAAAACTAAAGGCCATACCTGTGTTGCGCACATAGCGAAGCTGGATGACCCCCGGAATCAGAGGTCTCACCTCGCCTAGAATAAAGCTTGCCAATATCCATAGTTTGACCACCCGATCAAGGGCGAATACCCCAAGGGCAATGAGTATAAGTTTCGTACGCATCCTGCGTCCTCCTGAATGAAGTTAGGGCTAACGCAGGTCATGCGTCAGCCCCGGAATAAACATCCTGCGAACAGATTTTTAGAAGCACAGCTTATTCGCCATCTTCGTAGTTTGCACCAAATTGCAAATTATCAAAATCAAAGCGGGGACGCCGTGTGGTTGGCGGCCCTTCATCGTCCCAGAAGGCATCGATATCCACCTTGATCTCTTCTGTGTCTCCCAGCGTAGCGGAAATGCTCCGCGCGATATCAAGGGTCTCTGCCGCACGTGGGTTTTGTTGCGGTGGAATCACCACAGGTGCAGGCTGGGGCGGCGGCGCTATCGGAGGAGCCGGTACTGGTGGGGGTGTCGGTGCATTTTCAAAGATAGAGGTCGAAACTGATGCCTCAACCGGGGGGCTTACAGGGGGATCTTGGTCAAATAGTTTGTAAAATTCAACCTCGTCTGCATTCCCCGGTGCTTCCTCCGCATAGGTACGGGCGTGGGGTTTCGACTCTGCCACGTCGTCAAAGAAAGAGTTCGGCACTTGTGGTGTGCCGGTAAGCGGCTCCTCTGTCATGATGCCGCTAACCGCTTGCGCCAGGTATGCCCCAACAGATTCTTCCATTTTATCCAAAGAGAGATCACGCTCTGACACAGGTTTCCCCGTCGATGGAAGCTCAAAGGCAGGCGCCTCTGGCTCCGGCACAACTGGAGGCGGTGCAACCGGCGCGATGGGACGTGCAACCGGTACAGGCTCTGGTGTAGGCTCTGGAGCAGGTGCCGGCACATAGACAGGCGCTTCCGCGGGAGCTGTCTCTACCGGAGCAGGAACAGGTGTAGGAACAGATTGTTCGGTTTTGATCACAAGCTCACTGAGACGTGCAAGGAACTCACGTTCTCCATTGATCAGAGCTAAGACTTCTTGGCTGAACAGACTCGTCTGACGCTTGGCTTCCGCCAGGCGCGCCTCTTCCGCTTGAAACTCATTTTGAAGTTCCTGCCGGCGAAGGTTCGCGTAATCGTTGGCCTCTGCCATCATTGCATCCCGCTTCCGCTTCGCCTCATCCGCGATCTCACTGCTGGTCTTTTGGGCGGCGATCAAAGCCATACGCATAGAGTCTTCTGTAGAGCGGTATTCCTCGATTTTTTCCACAAGCACTTTGAGCTTGCTCTTCAAGACCGCATTTTCTTTATAGAGGGCAGAATAGTCGTCAAAGACCACCTCTAAAAAGTCGTCCACGAGACCCATATCATAGCCGCCGAAGGTAGCTTTTACGAATTTCTTATCCTTGATCCCTTGGGGTGTCAACATAATTGGTCAACCCTTTCTATCTATTTGCAAGTATGGCTTTAGAAATACAGTCCGTTGTTCTCCAGCTCGTCAATCAGGTCGCCTAGGATATCTACATTATAAGGTGTAATGATATAGGTGCTCACTGCGACTTTTTTGATCTTCCCCTCTTGGGCATACGCAACACCAGAGAGGAAGTCGATCAAACGTCTTGCAACATCTTTATTTGTCTGCTCTAGGTTCAGTACAACCGTGCGCTTTTCCCGCAAATGATCCGCAACCTCAGCGGCATTTTCAAAGCGATCTGGTTTCACCAAAACCACCTGGAGTTGCGTGGTGGCATGGATGTTTACCACTTTGTTTGCGTCCCGGGCATTTAGGTCAGGTGTGAAGTATCCGCCCCCTGATGAACGAGATGTACTCTCTTCTTCCGGCACTTCGCGTTCACGGCGCGCTCTGCGTGGTGCCCGGGGTTCCACCGGGATGCGCTCTGACGCTTTGGGTGAATAGTCTTCAAACTCGTCATCATAATCATCGTCCGGACGGGCGAGTTTTTTCAGTTCATCCAAAATTCCCATAGTGTATTTCCCTTCTGCGCGCGGTGCGTCTTGTCATTTATAGTCGATTTCCAAAAATCGTGCTACCAACTCGGATCATGTTGGCGCCTTCTAAAATGGCCTCTGTAAAATCGCCACTCATTCCCATAGATAAAATATCCATTCCTATATTATGATATCTTTTCTTACTTATGTCAACATAAACTTGATACATTCGGGCAAACAAGTCCCTTGTTTCGCGGGAATTCGACAAAATCGGCGGGATCGTCATCAGTCCCCGCACCTGGATATGAGACATGGGCTCTATCCGGTCAAGAAGCCCATCCACTTCTTCTGCGTGTATGCCAAACTTATTTACATCATCCCCGATATTGACTTGTATCAGTACATCCTGCACCATCCCCCGCTCCGCCGCCACACGGTCTATGGCAGAAAGGAGCTCGATGGAGTCTACAGATTGAATCAGCGATACCTCATCCACCACTTTGCGTACCTTGTTCTTCTGCAAGTGCCCGATAAAATGAACCGGCGCACCCGCATATGCCCCTGCGGCGGACTTCTCTGCAAGCTCTTGCACCCGATTCTCTCCGCAGGCATCTACCCCAGCGGCGATTGCGGCTTGAACCCGTTCCGCCGTCTGTGTCTTCGTCGCCGCAACCAGAGTGATATCAGATCCAGCTCTGCCGGATTTCACAGCGGCCTCGGCGATTTCCTCTCTGAGCCGCTTCACATTTTCTGCTAGATTCATCAGCGGAAAATCCTCCCATCATAAAGGGTGCCGCCGCGGAGGATGAGCGTGTTCCCCTCTCTGAGAGAGGCCTCCACGCTTGTCCGCTCGGTGTTTGGTCGTACCAGGTAATAGTCCGCTCCCGTATAGATCACAGTCACAAATTTTTGCTCTGCCATCCCCACTGTAAGGGTAAACACATAGGAAAACTGTACATCCGCATCGTTCGGCTCCGTCCAGTGGAGGGCTTCCGCCGGCACACGGAGACCGGTAAAGGTGTTATGCACAATCCGCGCCTCTGCATGACGGATACCCAAAGTTTCAATCAGTGCAATGTTAGAGGAAAACACAGCCACTGCCTGTCCGTTTTGCACTTCCCCTAAGCTGTGGATACGCATAGATATTTCAGAGGTACGCATACCGGACACACTGAGAAAGACCCGGTTCGGCAACTCCCCTATAAAACGGCGGTGGAGCATTTCAAACTCCGCTTCCGGAATCAGGGCGGCATAATACCAAGTAGATCCTCTCACAAGCTTTCCGGCGCCTTCTGAAATGTCCGCCGGGCTATAGCGGCGGTCAAGTAATTCTTGCATTGCAGGAACTGTAAACTCCGTAAGCGCGGCACGATCCAGGTATTCGAACCCATCTACCCGAATACTGTACATCCCCGCCTGCTCCGCTTCAATGGAGCGGACAGGTGCACTCAAATTGCCCAAACGGTCAAGGTCTCCGCGGAGTGTCTCTAGTCTGCCTTGGAGTCCCGTCCGATCTCCCGCTATGGACAAGGTGCGGAGGGCAATCGTCTGTGCTTCTAAATCTGACAAGTCCCCCTGCCTGACTGAAAGAGATAAGTACCGTAGTTCTGTCCGAATCTCCGCCTCAACACCGCCTGATTGGTGGGTACCGCTGTCAAGGGAAAGCCGTTCTTCTAGCTGGGCAATCTCACTCTCCAGCTGGGTGCGTCGCATGGCGAGTTCTCTATCTCCTTCGTTTGCGTAAACGAGGAGATAGCGCATCCCTACACTGACTCGCTCCCCCTCCCGCACAAGACTTGTGACTACCGGGTGGGTGACTGAGATGATCGACTCATCTCGAATAATGATGCCGGGCGCAATAAAGCCTTCTTCTGTTGTCATAGTAATGGCAATCGTTGTCCGCAAGGGGTTTTGCGCCGAGCGGATCAAAGACGCGCCAAAATAGACGACTAAAAACAGAAAAAGAACCACAGATATAAACTTCGTAACACGATTGGTCCGTTTCATGGAGCTCTCCTAAGCGGATTTCTACTCAGTCACGCCCTCTCTAAAGTCTACCGCCTGAGACGGTTGAATGGTGGAGATGGCATGTTTGTAAACCAGTTGTTGCCGCCCCTCGGAGTCTAAGACCACTGTAAAGCTGTCAAAGCCTGTTACAATACCCCGAATTTGAAACCCGTTGACTAGAAATACCGTCACAGAGGTTTTGGCGCGCCGCACCTGATTAAGGAAAATTTCTTGTAAATTAAGAGATTTTTGCATAGTCTAAACCGCCCTTTCGCCTAAGTCATCTGGAAGCGGTTTGTCCTATATTGTATCACAGTTCTCTGTCTGACACAATAGACGGTGCTTTATGTAGGATTTGCCGCTTGTCCTAGATCCATTATACCCGCCCGGCGGCAAAACTCCGTCGAAACTTGCAGGGCGTGCATGAGATCTGGCGCGTCACTCCATTCAATCCAATTGAATTCCGGGTCACGGCGTGTCCAGCTCAGTTGCCGCTTGGCATAGCGGCGGCTCTCTTGTTTAATGGTCTCAATAGCAGTTTCCAAAGAAACTTCACCCAAAACAGCCTGTGCCATCTCCTTGTAACCGATCGCCTGCATGGCGGTACTGTTTGGAGAAAGCCCCGTCTCAAGTAGATGTGTGACTTCCTCCACAAGCCCCTGTTCTACCATCAAATCCACCCGCCGGTCAATACGCCGGTATAAATCCGCCCGATCCCGTGCCGTAAGAGCAATTTTCACCGCCTCATACCGAGGAGGAACCGCTTGTGTCGCCGCATTGTGCGCCGTGATAGTCTGTCCTGTGAGCTGATAGACCTCAATCGCCCGCACGATGCGCTTTTTGTCATTTGGATGGAGCCGCCCTGCGGCCTCCGGATCAATCTCTTGCAATTCCCGCCACAAGATCTCTCCACCCAAACGATCGTATCGCTCTAGGAGTTCCATCCGTAGGGGCGACCGTCCCGGTCGCCCGCTCCCTTGTTCCGCAAAATCCCGTCCCAGAAGCAGGGACTCAATATAAAGCCCCGTCCCCCCAAGCAAAATCGGCGTCTTCCCGCGTGCTAGGATATCGTCCGCACAAGCAGAAGCCTCCGCCACATACCGCGCCACACTATAGGCTTCATCAGGATCTGCAATGTTAATCATGTGATGAGGCACACCCTGCATTTCCTCATCTGTGGGCTTTGCGGTACCGATATCCATGCGGCGATAGACCTGCATGGAGTCCGCCGAAACCACCTCACCGGAGATTGCCT
>Ga0123352_10007783_pt1 | contig 16585 bp, 5 predicted proteins | sample TergutLab28metaG_FD_89700 | JGI IMG/M metagenome (GOLD analysis project Ga0123352, IMG submission 89700) | Labiotermes labralis P1 segment gut microbial communities from Petit-Saut dam, French Guiana - Lab288 P1 | ecosystem: Host-associated > Arthropoda: Insects > Digestive system > Gut ... | reverse complement strand
AGTGTAGTAATTGTGGCATGCACGACACGCTACAACACCGCCTCATCGAATGTGGAGAAGGACCACAGATCTGGCAATGGACAACACAGAAACTTGCTCTCATTCTCAGGACAATCCCAGCTCCAATACCGAGCGAATGGCTCTTACGACAACAATGTGCACTGTGGCCTCCTACGTGACGACGTGCCGTCATGTGGATACTGGGTAACGTAGTACTTTTCAGAACACGACCCAACCAGGAACTCTCGCTACGTGACTTCATTGCATTTATGCAGGCAAATAAATACAGATTGTACCAAACAGTGAAACGGAGACTTCTTGTGGCAAACTACCTCTGTGTCTTGGACATGCCATAGAGCAATGAATGAACGGTTTTATTTCTTCAAATAATCTTCAGGAATATAATTAAACATCACGCCCTTAGTGTACTTTCTCAACTAGGCATAAAATATATAGCCACACATCAGTGCATCGACCCTTTGGAAGTGGCATACGGTGTTTAAGTGCATATATCCAGTGAATCGTAATTTTGTGTCCGATGTTATAAATATTGCCTCCAGTTATAGGAGATTCTCTACATAGTACATGTGTGGGATTCCGTGGGCAAATAGACCGACCACAACATGGGGGTGGTATGTGAATGGTGGGGACATCATTTGTGTTTGAGAGTAATGACATAGAATCTTGTACCATTCCTTAGCTAATGCAGATGTTGTCTGTCTGTCTCGATGCAAACGGGGCTCAGACCAGTAATGGATCCGGAGGGTGCTACTGTAGTCATCTGTAGTACTGGAATAATATTAATACGAGCTCTTATTCCCATTTTCAGCATTGTATCTTAGTCATAATGTAACTGATATTATGCATGCTGAAACTATGTGCTACTGTACCATAGTCATATATGAATAAAACAAGAACAAAAAAAATCCCAGGTGGTGTCAGTGGATTTTTCATTGACATAAAATCCTTCATATCGCACTATGGCCCTGGGGTCGACTCGGCTTCTAACAGAAATGAGTACCAGGAGTATTTCCTGGGGGTAAACGCGGTCGGTGCCTAAGGCTGACAACCTACCACCATCCTGTGCCGTTGTCACGAAGTCTGGGAACCTTAACTTCCTGCTTGTCCAGGCCTGCAATGGGACTGCTTTACATTTACCTGTGCCCTACAAGAAACCTGCCGATCTCTAGCGTGGGTGACTTCACTAGAGCATAAAAACCGTTTCTCGCACTTTCCTTGTGTTAAGAAGCCAATTCTTGTTTATAGGAATTTATACACTTCACTTTTTTAAAAAGCAAATGAATTTTGAAATTCGTATATATATATATATATATATATATATATATATATCTATATATATATATATATACATATATATACTCGTATATCATGGTTGTTTTCCACCTAAATAATGGAGATTTTCTTGTTTTGTTCCGAAAGCTGGAGACTGCTTGCACTGAAACCAGAGTGTCTGGTTAAGTTTGAAAGATATACTCTCCGAAATAGGCTGGTTTGTATAAAAATTTTGGAGTTGCGCTTTATCGCTGACATGAAATATAAAAAACACTGTCCTTATCCAGTATTCCCCCCAAAAATAGATTCTTTAATCCAAAATTACAAAATACAGCACTTCAGCCGTTGTTACAGGCAATCTTCATGGTTTCTTGATTTTATGGTGTCTCTGGATAAACGATTGACCTCACAGCGATACTATTTCAAATAGACAGTACATGTATCCTTTTAGATTCGTATCAAACACTTTTTAATCCATACCACAATTAAGAAGTAAAATACACTTTAAAACAAGAAGATCAGCTTGTATATTATTAAGATTGAGTCATATGCAGAGCCATAATTAATAACTTCACTATTGAATTGAATTGAATTGAATGGTATTTGGGTTCGAGCCATTCCGGGCCCGATTCACCAAAGCCTTAGGACAGGCCCTTTGTGTCCCATATTCTGTACTAAATTAGAGGAGCTCTGTTCCTTTAGCAAAGTTCCAGATGGCCCTTACACTTAGTTTCATGATATTCTCAGGGTCCAAAAAGGAGGAATCTAGATGTGTATGTCTGAGTGAAACCAAGGCCTCACACTCACACAGAATGTGGACTGAGGTTTCCTCCTCAGTACTACATTTTCTATTACTCAGCCCCATTTTATACAAATGTCTTCTCAAGGTGTTGGGTCCAGCAATACTTTCACTAGGTGTTGCAACAGTTTATATGATCACGTCTCGGTAATGTGCCTCCTTGATTGGCCGAATGAAGATGGGATTGGTTATTTCCGACATTCAACTGAAGATGGTTGCCTATTTTATAACAACCTATTCCAATCTTATATAAATATCAACATTTCTTCGCTTTGTTAACAATTAAAAATGGATTGTTGTAGAGATCGTTACGCGTAATACGTACGGTGGCGTAAATAACTCAATTCCGACAGACAAAGGCGATTGCTGGCTGTGAATTTAATGGTCCCTCCACACTGAAATATGCATTTTAACCTGCATATATTTCGTCAGCCGACGGGAAGATGAGAGAATGTATAGTGAAAGGCTGCAGGGTGCTTTCCCAAACTTCATGTTAGCTGAATTCCTTCGCAAGAGTAGAATTCTTCCCCAAATACTGAACTCAGCAGCATTTTTTAACAATTCATTAGTTACCTTTACCTTTATCTTTACGTACTCCTTGGCTCTACAGCCCTGTGACAGACCAACAGCCTTAGAGACTCCTACTCAGCTCTGTGTGTTGCCTTCTGCCCCCATCCTTTCACCTTCATCTCCCGAAGATCCTTTTCAACTTGTTTCAACCATTGCTGTCATGACCTTCTTATTCTCCTTCCCTCGAGGTTACTCTCAAAACTATTCCTATCTTCTTTTACGAGATCCGTTCTTACTCTGTCCTACTTCCAAATTTTCTGTGTGTATCTGTATCCGCTACAGTATCCCAATCTATATACATTGATCGCAGTTTCTAATCACTTCTTATTCTACACATTCCATGATGTACCACCTGTCCTCATATCCTCCTTAAGATTTTCTTCTCTCATGTACTCAATCTTAACACATGTTTCTCTGTCATGGATCAGATTTCACTTCCATGTACCACATCTGGTTCCACCATTACTTAGTGTAAGTCAAACACAATGTATTCATATTCAGTTCTCCTATTATTACTACAATAATAATAATTATTATTATTATATATTGTTTTATCTTACACGGTTCAGTCCTTTCTGCGCAATCATCAGTGAAAAACTAAATACAAGAGAAAATACGTATAGAAAGGTCGAAACATGTAGGAAGTAATAATAATAATATAAAACAACTTCCAGCATGTATATATCCAATGCAGGACGTTACGGAAAATATTGAAGTGGCTTCATCATTGCTTTATGTACATTTTGATTCTGTTACATTCACAGCTTCAGGCCTCAGCAGGTAGCGCGTCCGGAACGTAATGGCCAGCTGGGTGTAGAAATCGTTACAGGATATAACGAATGTCTTTATTGCAGCAAGTTTGTACTACATTGTGCTATTTATCAAGATAGTTTCCATGTCAATTAAGGCACTTTTCATACTGTGGAACGAGTCTGTTTTGTGCCTTCGTCGAAGAAGTTCGCCGTCAAGCCTTTAAGACGGTGCTGCACAGCGTCGTTTGTCTATTTGGCACTCCTCAGATTCTGGCTTGCCAAAAATGTCTTTATGTGCAAGAACACGAGATTTCGGTGAAAGGTTGACTGTCCGAAAGTCTCGCTCTTGAACTATTCGCGCACCCACTTTGTTCCCTGTCATGGAAATTTGTGTTGCCGTTTTTGAACAACCGACACCATTTCCTCGCACCCCTCATCAAACACTTGAAAAATCTGGCTGTGAATTTCCGCCACATGAACATTTTGTATTCTTAAAAGCCACATCACCAACTGCGCCTCGGAAGAAGTGGGTTTTTCGATTTTCGTTTTAGTCTCTAACGAGGGACAACTCGTGACACTGCACTACGCAAGGACCGTGTTCACTTGGACTACCGGCACAGCAAGTGCACGCGTCACCTGCGCGGCCGCTATTCGCCATAGGTTCTTACACTCTGGTTGCGCCTCCTATGTTTAGGCTACACTGGCGTCTGTTACCTGTCGTAATCTTCTATTTTATTTACCGACTTTTTGATTCGTTGAATCTAGCAAGTCTCCTAGATATTTAAAATGCTGGTCTCCTTCAAAGGCCTATGCATCTATCGTCACTTCCTTTTCTAAATTTGTTTTGCGGTGGCTCAGTTGGTTGAGGCAAGGCGTCACAAGCCGGAAAGTCGTACGCTCGATTCCCGATGGTGTACTGGAATTTTTCACCTAAGTAATCCTTCCGGCAGCACTAGAAAGTGAATACCAGGAATATTTCCTGGGGGTAAAGACGGCAGGGGCATACACCTCCATGTCCCGATTGTCTTGGAACATGGGAGCCTTCATCTCCTGGAATCCTCAGGGCCTGTCCAGGCCTGTTTAGGGATTGCTTTACCTTTTTTACATGTTTATTGAGATTATTACAATATCTTGAAAGTGGCATATTGAAATAATAGTTAATATTTTAAAATTAATATGATAATTAAAAGTTCAGAAGATTTAGCTGTCTCTAAGAAATATCGTGGTTGCAGTATTGACATGTACATGTACTTTGTGTTGCATTGCAGGCGAAGTACTTGATGTCCAATGGCCTTTATGCAGTTTCCAGTTGGACCCCTGGAATAGAACACAGGAACTTGTTTAATCACTTCTGCATCATACATAGCCAAGGTACAGCCAACATTTTGCTTTGGCTTAGGCCTTCAAATACGGTTTATGCCAGTTAAGGATTCTGCCCTTGTGGCAAAAGAGTGATAAGAATCTTAAGCATAGCATGTAACGTAGTGTCTTAATGGGCATATCATGTCACTTGTAATTATACGATACCGTATCTTTTTTTTTTGAGTGAAGATATCACGAAGTGCTTGAATACGTATTGTAATACTAATTTGTACGTTAGCACAACAGCTTAAATATTTCACTGATGTAAACATACTGGGATCCCAATGTGTGCACAGCATCCTGTGACAACCTGTAAAGAATAGGCCTGAAGATGACTGTTCAATAGTCGCAACATGTAGCCTGCATATTGCCTTGTGTAATAAAAAACAGTTGTGTTGACCTACAAATTAGTATTAAAATACCGTATCCGTTTTTTGACTTCATAACAAAATTAGAATATTTAATTAGAAATTTAGAAGAATTTAATTACACTTTTAACGAAAAGTAAGCGTGACGGTCTGTTAGGATCAGGTTTTGGTTGGACTTCCGTTGTGTCGCCAAATAATGTGACGATCCAAATAAACGTGTTTATTTCCAGTAAACAGGAAATATATTTCAACGTGGGGCGGGATACAAGTCGTGGTACGGTCTGGTGTCAGGTAATTTGCTACACGTTCAATACATGCAGATGGATGTTTATGTGATCCTCCTGATCTCGAATGTGATAAGAACAGCAGAACGTTTATGAATTTTGCAATCCATACAGAATCAAAGATGTTGGGCCAATGTACAAATCCAATAAGTAAACTCACTAAGAGTTTCCTTGTGAGTTTCTCTGCGACATAGGATTTAAAACTCAGTCTTATATGCTTTAGGTAAACGGCTACTTTATGTGAGTGCTTTGGCTGGAGCCTGAACCTGATCACTCCTACATAGTGGTTCTGAAACCTACAATATGTGGAACTTTACGTTGCGACTCCTATATGTCTTTGTGATACGGTGTTTGGGTCAGGGAATTTCTATTAAAATAGGCAATAAATCTGGGGGCTTGTAACCTCAAGATATTGAAATTAGTACCTGTCAGAACAAGATACATGAAGATTACAAGCGTGCCAACTGTTTCTAGATGGAATCGTATATCGTCACGACAATTAATTCTAATGGCACCACGTTAAGAACTGTGTCGTTCCGAAGCTTTTTTCGCGTTTATTTTTAGAACGTGCCACACTTCACTTCTTCATGTTATTGGTGATTATCTGAACCCTGCTTGAAGCATAAAAGTGAATTTAAAAATGGCAGAAGCTACGGAATTCTCCCTGCACGGCACGTCCAGCAGTGCCCAACCTCCAATCAAAGTAAACGGATGAACTTTCCCCATGGCTAGCGTCGGAAACTGTGAACCTTACATCGGCGTCGTCTATGCGCCGCGAGGTTTTCCGATACTACAGAAACTGAAGCGGCTTTGTCTAAAATTAAGCATGGAGAATTTCCGTTTGCAAGTTGTCACTAATCATGTTTTTACTCTACTTTCTCTTCTTAAGAGAAATAAATAATGATTATGAGATCCTGACGCTGTCTTGGCGTGCGTGATTTCAGGCTTCCGCCGTGAGGCAGCCGATTACTGCGCTCTTCTGTGTTGTTACTCAGCAAATAGTGCTGCGCACTAACACAAAATGTACAGTGTTGTAGCGGTCTGTATCTGTATGTGTCCGTGTTCGTCGAATTTCGCTAAACGTAACATGCAGGAGGCCATTCTAACACCATTGCGTTTCTCTAATTCCGTAACAGTATGACGATTTTGCAAAAATTTTGCGAATGTTTCGGTATCAAGTCTGTTGCTACTGAAAGGCTGCAGCTGACCATTTAGAGTTTGTCACGGTGTTAGTTTGTTAACCTGCCCTCTGGTAAGCCAGTATTTTATGTGAAATACTGTTTAAAATTGGACATTTGCAGCACGACCGCTGTGCAAAACTACAAATGAAAGGCCCTTGTATGGAACCAGAAGGTTCTTTATTTTAATCCCAATACTCCTCCAATACATTGTATCTTAAGCGAGATTAATCTAATCAAAATTTCATCTTTTTCTCATTTATATATGACATCGTGCTTTCTCCCAAACGCTCACTCTCTTTAACGTGTTCCGACTAAAATTTTCCGTGCAGTGCTCATCTCTTTCTAGCATGCCGTATGTCCCTCGCTTCTGATTCTTCTTTATTTGATTTAATTAAGAACAAGCATTATTGAGATCGTAAATAAACAGCTCTGTATACTTTATACTTTATACTTTACAATCAAAACAATACGATGTTAAACACGTTTATATTATCCTGTATCAGGGATTATTGCAGCCAAAACTGTGTGTAAAGTAAATGGACAGGTAACTCCAGAATTACAAGTTTAACGGATAAAAGAATGGACACACACCTACAGGAAAATAGCGGGGTAACTGATTTGGCCGCCACATCCTTTAAAGATAATCTTCTCCGTATAAGAACCACGAAGGAATGTATGGGAAATAGTGGTATAGTACCAGCCATTCTTAAACGGGAGACTAGCTGCGAGCGAGCTGTCGGCCTCACTCTTCGGCAAGTTTATCTGCTGGTAAAGCCCACGGCATCAACTGAATAAGAGGCTGGGTTGACGGTCTGGACGCCGTGGAGAAAAGAGAGAGAGAGAAAGAGTTGTGTTACACCTGTCAGGATACGAAGCTCGGTTCGTCTTGCCCGTAGACAGGTCGCTGTACCGACTGCACTGTCACCATTGTTATTATGGGTTATTCGCAGTTAAATATTGAGCACCAGCTCAGCCTTACATTTCGGTAGGCCACGCTTTAACTATTGCTTCGTCGAAATACGAATGTACGCAAAGGATATGTTCACATACCGCGTACAGTATTTCGTTTTAGGTCTATTAGAAATCAAATATACTTAACCTTTTGAGGCCTAATATCAACTATAGTGGTCATACCGCACCGCTAACCTCTAAAGTTGCATTTTATGCATTTATTCAACAAATATAGGTACTGAATATTTTAAACGTGGTTTGTATTCTCCTTTTTTTCCCCCTTCAAAATGCAGTTTGTTTCATAATTCTAACGTATTTAGTTCCTGTATTATTCACATTTTAAATACAGGGCGTGCTAAAATTAAAAAAATAATTCCGGCGCCAAAAAGTTAGTACGTGTGTGTATGTGCTTATTTACCAAAAACTTAAGCCAAATATTTGGAAGACGAATACATGTGTTCTTTATTGTGACAAACCCACCGTGATGGCGATATTATCGTATCTACCGCAGATTTTCACGGACAATGTACGTCATTTGACAGAAGCTCTCACAAAGCAATGTACTGCTACGTTACCGCGTGTGTTCAGATGGAAAGTTTCACAGCAGCCCAGATGCTGTAACACTGTTTTCCAAAGCGCTTCTGAGGGTCCTATATCAAAAAGACTTGTTTACTGTGGGTGGAAAAGTAGGGGGGGGGGGGTTGGGGGGGGGTGTGCATGTGCCCAAGCGTTATACCCATGTTTTTATGTTTAAATATGCCAGGTATTTTATTTGATGCAGACGCAGACTTGCAAGTTAATATTTGTCCGCAGTTTATCGTCACTCAATTAGCACAGAGAGAGCCATCCGGGCGAATCATTAGCGTAATTGTGGCCGACCGCTGCGCAAGAAACTCTGCACCCCCGCCATATCCACCCTTGGAATCATTATTACGCTATTATTCATTGCATTATTGTGCTTACTGCTACAAATAACGGAACTTGGGCTGGCTGGTCGGACTGCAGCACTCAAGGGCTCTGCGGTAATTCTACCTTCACTTGCCGCGTTCTGTTCGAAGCTTAAGGATTCTTCACCAGTTCGATAAGAAAGTAAGTCATTGAGCCCCGAAAGTTAATAGATATTACGTAATTGTTGACAGTGCAGTATTCAATAACAAAAATAAAGAACCCTTTGTTTTTTTTACAATAGGCATAAACATGTAGAATGGAGACTCAAGTTACGCTTCTCCCGTCAAGTTTGGCCGATACGTAGAGCACAACTCCGGTTCGCTGTTGCGCTGTCTAAGCAACTCACAACAGGATTGAAGGAAGCGTTTATTTTCCCCTATAGTCATCAATGCCAGTACTACTGCTTGTTCCGGTTAGATAAATTGAAACTATTTATTCTATATTTTTTTAGGGATTTCTTTAGCATCTTCTGCTCTACGTTCCGTTTAGTAACTACTTTGACCCTTTAAAGAGGAAATGTATATGTGTTATATCAGGGCCCAGTCCGTACCGCTCTGTAAACACTCTCCAACTCGATTTAAAAATTAGTCAGTTAAGGCTGTATAACGACAAAGTTGCTGATTGCTCTGAGATCCATACAAAACACATAAAGGCAATGTGATCACCGTGTAGTATTCTTGAATTTTAAATCTAGTTGTGCGTAAAGTTACCGGTAGGCTTTAAAATATTAAGACACACATGGAATGGTAATTGTTAGGGTAGTCAGAACATGGAGGCTGAAACATGCGTGCGTGAGATGGCAAATCTGACAAAGTCTTAGTTGGAAACTTAGAATGAGGAAACCACATTATTTGGCTGTTGCTGTCGATAGAGTGGCTACGTTACACTTGTCACTGCTATGCCACCATTCGAAAAGGAAATGAAGCCGACTGGTTCAAAAGAGAAAATATTTGTGCTGTTTTTTTTCCGCGTTCTTTCTAACGAGCGAAATCGTAAATCAAATCGTTGAGCGTCCGTTTATCCGTCCAGCTGTCTGTACGCATCAACACAGAGCAAACCGCTGAAGAGACTTTCGTATTTTCCATTCCGCACACTCTACAGTCTGTACAAATCCTAACAGTTCTACACGTAGCAGCTCAGTAAGTGAGAACTACATAATAGCAGACCTGTGTATTTGTTGCTGCTGTAAGGATTTGTAAACCGCTGAAGGGTTTTTCATAGAGTTTGTCATTTGAGAATTTTACGAAATCCTTGTCGAACAGTTTCAGTTTTCATTTTGAACAGAAAATTTTCATGACTGATTTACATGAACAGCTCCATGCGTCTCTGCGCATATCAGCATTCGCTTCGTTGCTCTGTGCCAGTGTGAAATATTCACCACTCTCTATTCTAGAACTTTTGCTTTTGCTATCCAAACAACAGAAACTCCAAACAACATGAAATTATACCTTTAGCGGAGCTGCCATTCCTAATATTTAGCTGTTTGAAGGTACTGCACTTCCTGACTTGTTTAATGCTGCCAACATCACTTATTTGGGACATAAACTGCCAAATTTGTGTCCTTTCTTGTGATTAATGGTACCAACATCACTTATTTGGGACATAAACTGCCAAATTTTTGTCCTTTCTTGTGATTAATGGTACCAACATCACTTACATGGGAAGTAGAATACCACAAAGTTTGTCCTTTAATTTGGTTAATGCTGCCAGCATCACTTATATGGGAAGTAAAATACCAGTTTTGTCTCTTAATTTGTTAATGCTGCCAACATGACTTATACGGGAGGTAAACGGCCAAACTTTTGTCCTTTAATTTGGTTAATGCTGCCAACATCACTGCATGGGAAATTAAGTGCCAATAGTGTTAAACTTGTAAAATAATATAGTCCTATATTTCAGAATTTGAAATGATGAAGTACAAACACATTTCAATTTATTAACAAAATATTTGACAGCTGTTTTTATTGTAACCACTTAGCGTAAACTTAAAATGGTTGTGAGATGTTGGCAACAGTAAACACGCCTAACTCCACGGCACACATTCCTTCTCCAGAAGCTAATATTCTCACCTTTGACCAACAAAATCTCCAGTTTCATTACGCTGCTCACTACAACCCATTAGGAATCCCTACTCAAGCTACATATTCTGTCTTCATTTCCTTGTTTGTTTGTTTCATCTTATCTTAATATAGTATTCTTTTATCCAAGTCTTTGTCTACCAAGTGCTCCATTGACGAAATCGTTGTTACAATGGGCAATGTCTAGAATTATTTTCGGGAGACTTCTGGATCGAATCTGTGGGGAACTAAGAGGGTTGGGGTCATCGTGTATTCTGAATGAGATTTTTTGTGTCTCTAGTCTTTCCGGACATTTTCCAGGATGTTATCTCCTTTAAGCCGTAACAGATTCCTTTCAAATCATATCCAATTCATTATTTATTAATCATTTAATCGTTCTAATCTACACGATCTCAGATACAATGCCGTGGTACAGGACATCAGCGGAAGTGATCTCCTCTACTGTCTTCAAATTTGCATATTAAATTCCAGTATTTGATACTCTTCTACCACACTGATTTGATAGTTTATGATTTGCTGCATATTTCGTCCTTAGATTACGGAGCTATTCATTATGCAATTTTTCCCAGTGCCCTCTTACTACCATCCAAGCAACTCCATTATTTAACAGGAGCACGCTCGTTCATTGCTAAGAAGGCGTATCAACTTGTGTAGAGAATTTGTTTCGAATCTTAAATTGTTCATGTGGGCATGCAGACAGCTGACTCCGCAGTAAATAATTTTATCAAATTACGCAAAAATTTACACTTACGATAATTCATGGCTGGTAGTACATCCGGCCTAACAGCAACGACGCCAGCTGCAGTTATAGCATCGTTCTGTAAGTCTGGACAGCCAGCTTTACGAGTTTTGTCTGCACCGTTATATTGAATTTACTAATTATGACATAAATAGACCTTATAATATGACTTCAGTGTGCTTTATGACTCTTACTAACGCATTTCGCGTTGTGTAGGACCTGTTTTATGACGTGTTGTTTTAATTGCGACGTTGCTTAGCGCCGTGACGAGTTTATTGGCTCTGTAGCTGCACCGTCGCGACGACCAGAAATACAGCTACACTATTTTTGTGTATTTCAATACCTCGTGTTTGATGCTGTAGCCGATCATTTTTAGTATAGTTGTTTCTTAGGACTGCTGGCATCAGTTACGGACTGTTCATGGCATGCGTTGTAAGTTAATCTGTCAGCGTATATTCGGGACCGTTGGTGATAGGAAGGAAGGGAGAGATTTAGGGCTAGCGCGCACGAACGGTTTTTGGCTACAGCGGCCGATTATTTCTTGGCTGTGCGCACGGACGGCGAAAGAAACGCACGTTTTGCTCACGATCTGGCGCAGTCAGTGTGTGCGCTACACAATCACGAGGCACTTGTTCTGTCACAACATGTTTTACCACCACACTCTAGCAGAAATTTGGATGTTGCCAGACGTACATATAATTACAGATTAACTCGGGCAAAGAAGAATATTGTTATGTGCACTTGGCATAGTGTGTAATAAATGGAGAATTTTTCATCGTGCGGCTGACGTTTGCCCAGATTTCTGCGATGTAACAGTTAAAACATGTTGCATACTACGCAACTTCGTTCGTCAGAGAGACGGCTTTCAGTTTCAGGGTACTTTATACGAATGTCCCCTCGAGAGTATTAAGGCTGTTGCCAATAGAGGTAATGTTACAGGAACGGATATGGGGAGGAGGGCTCAGAGGACAGAAATGTCTCTCTGTTGGGGAGAGCCTGGCAGGGGGCTAGTCTGCCGGAGACTTATGTGTAGAAGAAGGGTATGGAGACGGGCACCTCTCTCCATTGGGACGCATGGGGGGTGGGGGTTGCGTTCACCGGGAACTCTGAGAGATAGTTGGAGGTGGGCGCTGAAAACGGAGCATTCCTCTCTATGGGCGCTCTTGGAGGGGAACCTGGAGGGAGGATCCTTTCCTGAGGACCCACCAGAAGGCTATGTAGAAAAGGCTCTGGAGACGGGAATCTCTCTCCACAGGGGCCCCGCTGGGGAACCTGGAAGGGGGCTCGTATGACGGGGACGTTGAAAGATGAATGAAGGAAGGCTCTAGGAATGGGGTATTTCTCTCTGAGGGAGCTCTGTGAGGGGAACCTGGAGGAGGGACCCCTTTACTGGTGACCCCGAAAACATGCTAAATAAGGCACTGGAAATGAATATCTGTTTCCACAGGGGCCCCGTTTTGGGGGAAAATGGAGGACGCTTCCTAAGGCCTTTGAGAGAAGGGATAATTTTTTTTATTTAGGGGAATTTTTATGAGGAATTTGAGAGATATGTAAAAAAAAAAGGTCTTGTAAGTGGGCAGCTCTCTCCATAGGGCGCTGTTGGGGAACCTGGGGGGGGGGGTTGTTTACTGGGACTTTTGAGAGAAAAAGAGAGTGCATATCTGGGTTCAAATATACAAAAACAGGGAAGACAAACTTCAACGCAAAAATTTCAGAGGATATCATTACTATGCACAGGGTATAGAATATTAACTACAGTTATTAATAATAGACTTAAAAATACACTGAACGTATAATTGGAGAATACCAAGCAGGATTTAGAACATGAAAATCGACTACAGATCAAATTTTCACAGTTAAAAATTTATTAAAAAAGCCTGGGAGCATAATGTAGAGATACACCAGATCTTTGTTGGTTTTCAGAAAGCATATGACAGTATCCGAAGGGAAAAACTGTAAGCAATAATGGCGCACTTTGGAATCGCGAATAAACTAATAAGGCTAACGAAAGCAACTATGGAAAACTCAAATTACTATGTAAAGATAGGAACAATTATGACGGATGGCTTTAAGGTAGGGAATGGATTAAAACAAGGAGACGGACTGACACCCAACCTCTTTAATATAGCACTGGGAAACGTAGTAAGGCAATTGTCGGTACAAACCACATCAACAATATTTCATAAATCAGTGCAATTATTTGGATATGCAGATGATATAAACATCGTGGGTAGAACAAAGAGGGCCATTTCACATGTATATGGTGAACTGAGAGAGAGAGCAAAAGAAGTTGGGCTTATCATAAATGTCGATAAAACAAAAACAATAGTGCAGAACAGGAGACTTGGAAAGGGAGGAACATTGACTGTTGAGGATCACAAGACTGAAGTTCTCAGGAGACTTAAATATCTAGGGACAGTAATAAATAATAGCAATGGTGAAACGGAAGAAACCCGAGCAAGGATTCTGGCAGCTAATAAAGCCTGCAGTTCCCCTGCAAACCATAATCCGATCTAAACAAATCCATCGAAACAATAAAATAAGACTGTACAAAACATTAATTAAGCCAATATTATATTATGGAGGTGTGACCTGGACACTAACACAAACAGCAGGGCAGATGCTAAACACGTTTGAAAGGGAAATATTGCGAAGAATATACGGACCAACACAAGAAGGGGGACGCTGGCGTCCCAGATGGAACAGCGAACTGTACAGTTTATACAAGGAGCCAAACATCGTGAAGGACATTAAAATCAGAAGATTAGGATGTGCAGGTCATATAATAAGAATGGAAGAAGAAAGGATTCCAAAAAAGGTTTTAAACGGAAACTTCTACACCACAAGACCACTGGGAAGACCAAGAACCTGATGGGCGGACGTGGTCCAGAGGGATACATTACAACTGCTGGGGATTAGAGTATGGAGGAGAAGCGCTGAAAATAGGGATGAATGGAAGCGTCTTATGAGGGAGGCCAAGGCCCGGAAGGGGCTGTAGCGCCATATGTGGAAGGATATCTGGGTTCCTCCTCCGTGGGCCCAGAGGACATTTAAAGTTAAGTCTGGGGACCATCTGGAACTTTAGCAAGAAACAGGGCTCCACTGAGTTGACAACAGATTATGGGGCACAATGGGCCCATTATATAAGGCCTAGGTGCATCGGGACCGTTAGGGCTCGAACCCAAATGCTAATCAATCAATAAATCAATCAATCAATTGTACAGTGCCGGCCTTTTCTCCACCTTAGCTATTAATCTCTCACTGTCAAAAATCTTGAAGTCTAGATCCATGACGTTTGCACTTGCTTGGAACGGCAGACGAAGACCGGTGGCCGTGCGGTTGTTTTGCCGCTCGTGCGCGCAAGCTGGTATGTTCTTTCGTGTTCCATTGCCACCTCCAACCGCAGTGCGGCCACCGCACCGCACGGAAAATGAAGCATGTTGCGTTTATTTAAACGCTGCGGTGAAACAACCGTCCGTGCGCTCGGTTCCATTTAAAACGGAACGTTCCATTCCAGCGGCCGCTGCTGCTGTTTCACCTCTGCGGCAACAAAGCCTCTCGTGCGCGCTAGGCCTTAAATGAGAAAACGTTAGGAGCTGATAACGGACGCTAGCAGTCCAGTAAGGAAGTCAGTCGCGTACAAGTGTGGTGTAGGTAGGAGTACAGAAGAGTGACTGTGTCACTTTTCTGTACTTCTGTACTGAAACGTCAAAATTTGTGACTGTGTCATTTTCCTAGAAATGATCTAGTTGTTTTACTGGATATAGTGCTGCATTATTTTATATCAAGAATAAATTGAGTAAATAAAACAACAAATAAAAAAGAAATAATTAAAACTGTATGTGATTCAGTGAACCACACCCGTTTCCCGAAAGAGGATCACCTACCAGACTGAGCGCTTCGGGACAACAAAGTTAGGAAGGGTGATCGTGTAGAATGTAATCGATATCGATACCACTAATAAAGACTAACACTTTATCAGAAATTTTTACTTCCGATTCTTTAAAGGAAACTGTACTGCTGCATGTTTCGACTCAGGTGGGCCATCTTGAGACATTCATTTTTAGGTAGGGTGTATTACAAGAACTGAAACATCACACTCATGGAAATGTTCTTGCTGTACATTGAACGTATCTCGTGGGAGAAGGGATCTAAGGCAATTGCGCTAAGTTATTATCACAAAATTGTAAATATACTGTATTGAGATATTAAGAGTGAAAGATATTTTTAAAAAACTGACGAATGTTTGACTTGAGAAGTAAATTTCCGCTGTGGTAATTATTAGGAAACAGCCTGTAGAAATCTGGACCGGCAAACGGTTCCTCTAATAGGGGTTTTTGAATATCCGTATTTTTAAAATGTATTCTGCATGTTAAATTGCGTGTGGTTGGATATTATGTGTAGATATGAATGAAATGTGCTATAGCGCGTTCGCAGTCGCGGAATTCTCACAGGAAGTCCCAGTTGAATTCCAGGGCTCTCTCTCTGTGGGCTGTGGGGTGGATGAGTTTACAATGAGACGGACTTTTTTCAGAGGAACCTAATTTTCCCCTGTCAGTACCACGCCAGCAGTTCTCCATACCCATTCAGTGAACTATTTCCGACGGTATATAATCTGAACTATTAAACGTGGTTAAGTAAAACTTTAAATATATGTGTATTTGTATGAAATACAAGTGCGTGGCCTACACTGTCTTACGCTCTGACAGAAGTGATAAATATGTATCTTTAAATAAAACAAGATTTTAAAAGATTGGGATCACAAAAAGGTGGATCTATTTTTCCCCGGTCGAAAGGAAACACGAACTCGGCTATCGTCTTCGTGAGTGCCGACACTGTGGCTGTTTTGTGGCCGCTGGAACTCAGGAGCTGGAATGGAAGATTACGTATAGTTAAAACGCAGGAAAAGCGAAAGAAATGAGAAAACATTTTTGAATTGCAGGTGTTTAAGTGCAAGGCGGCATAACATATAAGAAATTAATTCTAGGTCACAGAATTGAGAAACTTAGATGACTTCTTATTTAAAGTAAAGTGTAAATGGAATAAATTTAAAAGAAACAGTGGGACAGACTGGGGAAGGGAATGAAGGTTAGGTTATGTTAGGTTAGGTTAGGTTAGGTTAGGTTAAGTTAGGTTAGGTTAGGAACCGATAAATTATGTGTTTCTTCAGAGACGGTTCCAGTGCGTCTTTGAAATTTATTCCGTGAGTGAATTAATGATTCGGGGGGGGGGGGGACAGTTACAAAACCCTGTTTGCAGT
>Ga0123352_10007782_pt1 | contig 16587 bp, 15 predicted proteins | sample TergutLab28metaG_FD_89700 | JGI IMG/M metagenome (GOLD analysis project Ga0123352, IMG submission 89700) | Labiotermes labralis P1 segment gut microbial communities from Petit-Saut dam, French Guiana - Lab288 P1 | ecosystem: Host-associated > Arthropoda: Insects > Digestive system > Gut ... | reverse complement strand
TATGTATGTATGTATGTATGTATGCATGTATGAATGTACGTATGTATGTGTGTATGTATGTATACATGTATGAATGTATGTATATATGTACGTACGTATGTATATATGTATGTATGTATGCATGTATGAATGTATGAAAATTCTTGGTCATGTGCACACAAGCAGGAAATTAAAAGTTGTGAAGAGGTGACGAAATTAAAATTTCAGTGTTTATCTTTAAGTCTGCACCGTAGTTAATTAACACTGTTAAATTACATGGCTAAAATTCATTAACTATTTCGGAAGAACTGTTTTTGCTGAATTCTCTGCACAGGCACTTGTTCGTTGTACTTGTGAGTGGAAGAGGAACGAAATTAATTTGCACCATCTTTCTACAAAATATAGCAGATGCTTACTGAACAAATTTGCGTAAGTGCGTTGTGTTTGTCTACAGGCTACTGATTTGCAGTTTATCTACAGAAGCTGTTCGTAACTCAGACCGTACAGCGTCGAATTGTTGGATATTTATGATCATTGATTTGTGAGGCTGTGGAATGGAGCGGTCATACACTACCTTGAAATTAGTACGATCCCGGAATTTACCTGGATATATTAGGAGTGCCACTTTAACTGTCCCTTTTTTTATCTCTGCTTTCCTCTGGTTTCCACACTTCCAGTGACACTCCTCTGATCCAGTCCAAACTTACATTCACATCTTCCTTGACCCAACCACTCGTGGTTTATCACTATGCTTTTATGGAGGCAGCAGGTTCCTTTCGGAAGTCAGTACCAAACTACACGGACATATTTTAATTTAATCGTTAATGTAATTGTATATAAGTAGCCATGAAGATTATGAACCAACAAGATACATTATCTTTTATTAATTTATTTCAATAATAAGCCTCTACATGTTTCGAGCAGGCTTGTTGCTCATCATCAGGAGGATCAACTATGTATAAACAGCAATTGGTATATGTCACGCGTTATGTTGACTGGCTGCTGCCAACAGCCAGTCAACATAACGCGTGACATATACCAATTGCTGTTTATACATAGTTGATCCTCCTGATGATGAGCAGCAAGCCTGCTCGAAACATGTAGAGGCTTATTATTGAAATAAATTAATAGGAAATAGTACATCTTGTTGATTCATGTTACGCGGATATATCACGATACACGGTCAACAAAACATTAAAAACATTAAATCAGGAACAAGATCAGTTGCAAATAAATCGTATAGGCCCATAGCAAGCGCTAGTTTTGTGTAGAAAGGACAGAAGGTAGTTCGGTGGACGTGAACCTCCTAGCGCCGAAGAGACGCGATGGGGGCGGCGGTGACGCATAACACGTTCTGTCTCTTGTAAATGACCCGGAACAAGACGCTGAGGAGAAGGAGGGGGGGGGAGAATGGCTGATCTGATTTGATGCTTATCCCTCAGCAGTATCCCTTCGTAACTGATACCAACATTGAGCTAAGTAGTGTTCGACATATCCATGGAGTTACACAGATCGAGTGAACTTAATCACACTTGGCCGTAAACTGAACACAGACTGTCCTACGTAAATGAATTGCACGTAAGTCGACTTAACCAAGACAATCAGACTGACCTAAGCTGGTAAAATAAAACATATTGCCTGGGTAAATAAACAAATGAAGCTCGATTTTAGGACACATCTTGTCCAATGTTTCCCCGTTAAACATTTGAACCAGCTGTGTGAGCACTATGCCATTGGTGGACGTCCATACGCCGTACTTCTCATTTTAATACAGTCGATAATAACAACATGGCGGCCGCACGACCTTGTGAAGCGGAAGTGTCACGTGGGGCATGCACTTTGCGCTCCTTACATGAGGTATTGCTTGGCAGTACCCTTGCTAAAGACTGTGTGGGATAGTGTAATTCTTTGAGATGTAAATAAATGGATGGCGTCCGTACCATTCATTCATTCATATATATATATATATATATATGACTGATGATCTCTTGGAGATATCCGGTTCGAAGCTTTATAATAAGAAAGCGTAGATATGGTATGTGGCCATGTGATTGAGAATAGTGCTTCTGCCTTAGCTGACTCTATAGGTTCCTCCTTACTTTCTCTTCTAAAAAAGACAACTGCTCTTGTTACCGAAATATTGTTTTGGATGGGAGGGAAGTAACTGAATGCAGTAATTTAAGAATCAGAATTGCAGTAAGTTGTTCACAAAAATGGAGTGAGGCGACAAAAATCATACAAATACGAGTAAACAGTAATATACAGAATTGTAAAGCTGTGCACCTTGAAAGTAGCCTTTGATTTCTGCTCAGAACTGTTTGTTGTGATCAGCATATACGTTTTAAATACATCGATCTTTGTGCATTTTAAATCACGACGATTTGACGTAATTTATGATTTTTTTCACCTCTGAATGTAATGAAATACCTTTCATATTGCTGTAGCACTGCTCATCAGACCATCAATCATGTACCCTTTTAGAACCCATCTTGTGACGGTACCGCAGTACATGGTATTTGCAGTATTGCTTAACAAGAAGCAGCAATTTCTCATCCTGTACAATGTAGACCTAGATTCCTGTTTGTTTTGCTCATTTCACCAAGACTTGCGAATCCTCTAAGTTATTTCCTTAAGAATACAAAAGTCGGAAGAATATTTTGTACATTCCAAACAAGTATAAGTCACCATCTCCAGCTCAAATAATCTTATTATACACATATTTCTTTGAAGCGAGGTTTCAAGATTTGCGAGGAAATGGGAAATACTTATTATTGACTGTTTACATAAACGAATGGCATGGAAATTGACAGTGCCGAGAGGGTATTTGGACCTTATATAGAAATAAGAGGAGGGTCGAGGGGGGTGCATAATGAAGAATTTCGTTATCAATACTCTACCAAATATTAGTGCAACTATCAAAACAAGGAAGGGGGCGTGTATCATGTAGGGAGAAGGTGGAAAATGCAAACAAAACGTTTGCTGAGGATGCCCGTAGGGTACAGAACATGTGGGAGACCCAGGAACGTAATGTTAAAATCGATATAAAAGAATTGTTTTGGGGGATATAGACTGAGCTGAACCGGTTAATTATGGGACCCAGTGGTGGGGCTAATTAGAACACACTAGTGAATATTATTGTTCCAGACAGCGTTGGAAAAATTTTTGACCGGCTGAGTGACTGTCATGAATGGCTGCTGCATTCGCTTAGTTCCGTATACCACGTGAAGAGGCGCATAGGAGTTATATTTAACTGAAAAAAAACGGATTCCGAGGCCAGGTAACCACTTTTTGGGCAAATTTAGACGTGGAGGACGCAAATACGAACTAAATGAAGACACATACCACACCCGATTTAACACTGAAGTGGTGCGTCTGGTTCCGATTTCATTCAGGAATTTCTCGCTTCCCGCTCACTGTGATTAACGAAACCGCGTGTACGATATTCGCAAAGCGTGTCACTTGCACACTAGCTCCGGGTAAATTCTGTGACTCGACTACAGCTAGAGATCTGACAGGCCACTGTGACGGAACAGCTAGATCCTGCCTTTGATCCTGTAATATACGAAACTGGAGCCAGCTTCATACAGCACCGCCATCAGTGGGCCATATGAAGGCAGAATTGTATTTTATGAATCAAGTCTATGTATTAGCTACCTTCCTCTTTAAATAGACGTCTACATTTTTGTATTTTAAAGCTATTGTTAAAGCTTTATGAGCAAAATTTACCGAAAGATAGAGTAGTAGTAGTAGTTAAGTAGAACTACTATTAGTATTGCTTTGTAGTTGGATATCTACATCACTGCACTGGATCATCATATTGGGAAACAACTACAGTAGCACTGTGATAATTTAGTAATATTCTTTTCGTGAACCCGTTGAAGACATTGACATTCAGAGGACCGTGCATCGTGATATATTCTTATAATGAAAGCCAACGAGATGCACTATTTCTCAGATTTATTTGATAAAGTACTCTACATGTTTCGGACAGGCCCACTGTCCATCATCAGGAGTATCTCAACACTGTATACACGCAATAGGTATTTGTTGTGCTAGTTCTGTTTGCGTCTGCTAGCGTGGTCCTGACCACGCTAGCAGACGCAAACAGAACTAGCACGACAAATGCCTATTGCGTGTACACAATGTTGAGATACTCCTGATGATGGACAGTGGGCCTGTCCGAAACATGTAGAGTACTTTATCAAATAAATCTGAGAAACAGTGCATCTCCTCGACTTTCATTATAAGAATACCTTTGAATACTGTCATTCAGCGAATTTTTATGTAAAATGTCAGTTCATACTGCACCAAGAATACAAGCTGTTTATATTAGAAATGCCAGTCAGTTAATGTTGTTAGGGCAACAGTCCCTGTTCATTGTCAGAACCGCACCGAACACAAAGTAGACCGTGTCACAAAATTCAGAGTTTATGTATGTTACAACAAGTGGTACATATCGTTACCTTGGAGCAGAGATTATGAATATTACAGCATGTGGTACTTACAATTACTACGGGGTTCAGTTTATAAATTTTAGGTCACTGTTCCACACAGTTGACATAGCGCAGAGTTTAGGAATTTTGAAACAGGTGGTAGAAATACTTACAACGAAACAAAGTGTTTGAATGTTAGAGTCTGTGTGACATATAAATGCTATGGAACAGATTTTATGAATTTTACAGCTGGTGGTACATATATTTACCGTGGAAGAGAGTCCTTTATGATAACGCTGATATTGCCTCAACTTATCAAGAATTTTTAAATCATCCGTGGAAACCTGAATTTTATTACATGTTACATGTTCACAAAAATGCCCACTGGACTCTTTCCTGAGCCAGCTGAATTAATTCCATACATATATTATCTAAGACCTACTTTATTATCACTTTCCAATCTACGCTTTGGCCACTCTTCATTTCTTTTAGCTAAAATTCTATGCATTTCTAAACTCGCGGCATGTGCCTTGTCCTGTACATTTCATTCGCCTTCGTGTTATTGCGCTGTGAATCGTGCAGCTAAACAGTAAGCGTTCAGGAAGTGGCACAAGTATTGACTCTTGTAGTAAGAAACAAATATAGGCTTAATGAAAATATCAAATAGTGTCTTATCGGGAATCCAGTGCGTAGTGTTTTGAACCGGCCCGGGGGGCGGGGGGTGCAGCCAGACACGATTATCATGTTCTCTCAACCGCAATATGGAATGCATATCCGACAAGACTCATCTCGGACAATGGTCTTCCTATGGAAGCTAATTTCTACACCCAAGATATTTACATCTTACCTTGTTTAAGCAGATAGTATTAGTTATTGAGAGTTTTTGTATGCATTTTGTAGACTAATTTTCCTTTCCAGAATGCATATTGTCATCAAAAGACCATTAGTGGCACTGAAATTAGTAAATTTTGTGTCAGAATACGCAGAAGTTAAGAATTTATTTTTGTTTATTAGTCCCTCTGATATGTCGGAGAATAGAAGGCAGAAAGTACAGTTTCTGTGGAAAGTAACGCAGAATAAACACTGACTGCAATTACAGAAAATCTCGAAATAATTTCCTGAAAATGATACTGGATGTACAAAGATCGCTTATTGAACATTTTTAGGTGAACAAAATGTCCCAGTTCTGCTACGTCAGACGCAGTGCACTTAGTGCAGTGTGTCACTAAATATAGACATTTAAATAGACCGCACTCTTATTTATTATCCATCTTACTTCTTCAGCGGCGAGTCTGACATGTCTGAACGAGAAACCGAGACCTTTAAATCCATCGATTATAAATACACGCACCTTTACGTGTATTTTAAGAAGGAAAAAAGAACGCAAAATTCTGTAGCCTAGGTGGAAGTTTTTGAAAGTGTTACGCTATGGGTCCATTAAATATGCTGAAGGGTGTAGACGTTACACATATATCCCATTACCGGGAAATATGCCAATATAAAGTGAAATGTCAAGAACATTTAGTAAAAGGAAACGTGGGAGACTGGCAAAAAGTGAATTACAATGAAAGAAGAAATTATCAACTTGATTGAATGAGGTAATTTTAATGATGTATCCTTAGCTCGACATGTTTCGGTATATACGCCCACTATCAGGAGCATTAAATGTTGAGTTACAGCATATGGTTTTCTGCACCGAGTTTTTGGATGGGTGGTGGTCGTGTGTACGGTGCGGATGGTGCCGTGCACGGCACCATCCGCACCGTACACACGACCTACGCAGCGGCTGTCAAGACCACCACCCATCCAAAAACTCGGTGCAGAAAATCGTATGCTGCAACTCAACATCTAATGCTCCTGATGGTGGGCGTATATACCCGAAACATGTCGAGCTAAGGATACATTAATAAAATTACCTAGTTGAATCAAGTTGGCATTTCACTTTATTTTCTGAGGAAGATGCACGGTCAAACAAGCCTCAATAAATTATCATTTGCGTGGGCCCAAATACATTAGTCCACTCCTCTCTTAATACAGGAGAAATAAGATGAAAATCCGAGTTAATGTGGTTAAGACGGTAACGCTTCTGACTTGTGTGTGGATAGTGCCTGGACGGACTGGACGATCCGGGATCGAATCCCGGTGGGGACGAGATTTTCCGCCCGTCCAGACCGGCCCTGGAGCCCACCCAGCCTCCTATAAAATGGGTACCGCGTCTTTCCCGGGGGTAAAGTGCAGCCGGGGAGTGCTGCTGACCACTCACCCCTTCTATTGCCGCGGTCATGTAAGAGTAAAGCTATACCTCTACCCACCCTCTGGGCCACACCGGGCCTGTAACGGGAAAACTTTACCTTTTATCGCCTTCCTCTCAGTTTCGATACTTTTGAAATTCCAGTTTCAGACGTTATGTTTGATTATGAGTCGTACCGGAAGACTCAGTCTTGTAATGCAGCGTACCTTGTGGCGTTTGTGTTTAGTATACAAATTGTACATTCATCTACTTAAACCCCTTATCAAAATCGCCACACACCTACAACGGAACCGTTTCCCCTTTCATGAAACTATAATCAGAATATTCGTAAATATATATATATATATTAGGTGTACTACCCGCAAAAACTTTCCATTTGTTGTCAATATTTAGATTATGTACAAAGATATTAATGGGGACCGCGGCAGCACAGTGGTTAAGGTGCTGTGCTACAAATCGGAAGGTCGCTGGCTCGATCCCAGCTGGTGTCATTGGAATTTTTTATTGACATAAAATCCTTCCGATCGCACTATGGCCATCGGGTCGAACCAGCCTCTAACAGAAATGAGTACCAGGAGCATTTCCTGACGGTAAAGGCGGCCGGGGCGTAAGGCCGACCTTATCACCATCCTGTGCCGTTGTCATGAAATCTGGGAACCTTAACTTCCTGGAACCCTCTGGGCCACTTCAGGCTTGTAACGGGACTGCTTTACCTTTACAAAGATATTAACAATTTAAATACTTCTTTTAGTTCTATTACATTTCTTAATAATGCATAAGTAACTGTTAATGTGAGATTTTTACGATGACACAGATAACTGTTCATGAAACCTGAAACGCGTCTGTCATGGGTGTGTGACAGCTGTGATAAATGGCTTGGATTAGTGTGTTTATAATTTGTGCGTGGCACGGAAGGCTCAATTTTTGTCACCGGCCAGGTTTCTTTAATTTTTTGTTCTTCGAATCTAACGAAGTGTGAGATAATTTATGTTCTCCTTACTTGTTGACAGCCACAACACGCGGTCATTCTTAAAATGAAACAGAGTCCTAGCGACGGTATGACACAAAACTGTTGATTTGTGTAGTCACTTGGTCTAGCTTGTCCGAACAGATTAGTGTTGCCAGCTGTTGCGGTTGGACATCCATCTTTTTGTTTAAGTCTCACACCTCGCTTAAATAACCGTTGTGTTTACGGCCTTTCTCAGCTCTCCGCCGCTGATAACATGAGACGTTATGTAGTATGGAAGCGATGTTAAACATGTATAATGGAAATAGTAAAGTTTAGACATCATGGGTTGTGCAAACTCATGAAAGTTGGGCGGGTGGGGGAAAACGTAAAATTTCTGAACACCCATCCCCGTCGTTCGTAAAGATAGGGGTTCCTCAAGTCCAATGTATGTGCAGTGGAGTTGTTATAAATGGTCCGGAACAATAGGTTAACAGGGGACGAAGGTTGGATGATTGTACGTAGCTGCGTCTATGGCTATGACGACGATTATACGCATCATGTTCGGGGAAGGAGGTGTTGTAAGGGACTTAGTAGTAGTCAGGGGATGGGTGAAATTATGAGCTGGAGAGGAAGGGAAGTGAAAGGTCATGTTGAATAGTTTCGCTGAATTTCCTCTTGGTGTTCGCTGTGTTTCATTGAAACCTGCTTCCAAACAATATATCTCTTGATTGGCACATTATCGTAAAAATATATTCAGAAATGCTAGGGCAATGAGAAAGTAATGCCTCCTATTTTTCTCAGAAACTGTAATTTACAATTATGATTACATTTACATATATCCTAGGTACTTCCTTCATAGAGTTCGGATTATCTTTCCACAAAATCTCTTACATTAACAACACAGTTTTTCCAACTTTTCGTGAGATGCTCTGTGCCGGTAGCTTAAAACTCTTTGCTGAAGCGTCGGAGGTCTCCACGCACAATGTGTTTCAGCTCGACGTCGTCTGCAAAACGGTGTTCTCGGGGTGCAATTTCAGGGCCCAAAAGGATTGAAATCGAAGGGTGCTAAATTGAGACTGTAGGGATGACGAGGGAGAACAGTCCACTCCACTATTGCAATTGCCTTTCTTGTGCACCGACCGGTTTGCGGTCTGGCGTTGTCATGCATGACGACTTGAATTATCTTCCTGTTCTGTCTAACCCTTCGAATTCATTGTTTTATCTTCTTTAATGTCTGAACACGTCGCTCTGATTTGATTGTGGTATCTTTCTTCAATAAATTCACTAACTACTTTCCGTCACTGCCCAGAAAACTAAAGCCACGACTGCAAAATCAGTTCCATTGCAGGCCCGAGGTGCCCAGAAGGTTCCAGATTACATGACAACGGCACAGGATGGTGGTAAGGTTGTCAGCCTTACGCACCGGCCGCTTTTTCACCCACAGGAAATCCTCATGCTACTCATTTCTGTTAGAGGCTGAGTCGATCCTAGGGCCATAGTGCGATCGGAAGGTTTATGTCAATAAAAAAATTCCAGTGACACCATCTGGGATCCAACCAGCGACCTTCCGGTTTGTAACACAGCACCTTAACCACTGTGCCACCGCGAGCCACGACTGTGCTCTCAAAATTCTGAACCTTGAATTTGTTCTCCGGCAACGTGCAATGACCGTGAGAGACATTGCGATCCTCGTCATATAATGTTCGATGAGACATGAGGAATGTTAGAGTTCCCTACAGGCTGTACGAACTTGCAGAGGCCATCACTAACAAATACACTTGCATCAAGCAGTTGGCCGATCGAAAGCCTTGCGGTCAAGATAGCCTTCCGCCCGATGGAGCAGAGAGAAAACCGAAACATCGGACGCTGTTTCACAAACCGAAAATGTTTGCCTTTTGCAGACGTTGCTTCTTAATGCCGGGGGATAAAAGAGCTTCAAGAGGAGCAACCCAAGTGTCATTGCTTAGAGTTCGTTCAGATGCTATTTTCTTTGAAGTTATTTGGCAGCCTGTTGTTGGATAGGCCGGAGTGGTTGAGAACATAGCAACACAGAACCTGCTTCTCTGATTGACTGACGTTGGACATTTGTCACATAATCTTGAGAACAACAGGATGGCCAGATGGCAATGAAGAATACAAGGCACTTTGGGAGTGGTAAACGGGTGACGTTGGCGAACCTGTCGTTGATAAATAGAAGGTAAAGTTAAAGTCCACCCTAGAATAGGCCATGAAGGCCTAGAGGGGCAGTAGAAGTATAGCTTTACTCTTTCTTTAACCTGGGCGCTAGATGGAGGCGGGTGGTCAACGCCACGCCCCGACTGCTTTACCCCCAGGAAAGAGACAGAAAAGTGGGTGAGCCCCCAGATCTGGTCTGGACGGGTGCGGAAAAACTCGCCCTCACCGGAATTTGAACACCGTACGATCCAGTCCGTGGCCAGCCGCTTTTCGTGCCCAATGAAGATAACAGGGACACACAGTTCAGCCGTGTAAACACAACTGATGAGTGGCCTAGAAGAAGACCTGGTCTTACTATAGAAAGTCTCTACAATTCAAAAGTTGGACATAGAACTCGCCGGTACCAACCATCCAATAGCCCAGATAGACGAGACTTTCCGAGTATAATTACACTTTCGTAGTCAGTCAGAATGACAGAAGTGCAAAGTTTTACATTTCAGAGCCTATTCTAAAGTTTTATAGTAAAGAAAAGAAAAAGGAATAGATCCTGGAAATCATGACCTTTTTCCTTTGGGGTGGTAAGGTTGGATTTTGGTTAACTCACGAGGCTGTACTAAGTCCAGCGGTTGTTTTAGCTCGAATTTTATGACATGATCGCGTTTGATGAATTTGAAATAGTTTGAGAGAAGTGTTTATTGCCTGTCTCAAGGCGCTGTCCTGATACTCGCCTGGAGGAACTGAGGAAATCCACGAAAAACCAGTGTTTAGGCCAAGGTTGTAATCGAGCTTCTCCAGAATGCAAGTCAGAAGAGTTACAACTTGAGCCATTTGTCTCCATCTTCTTCCTGCAGGATTTATTAGGATTTATTTAATTTTCTTTTGGCTGCAGCTTGGAAAGAATAGACGAGTACTGCAGAGGGACTTATTGTGTAGAATCGGTTCAGGGCTTTGGGACATGGTTGGGAGATAATTTATAAGATACACGAAGAGGAAAAGATGTGGTGTGGAGGAAAAGAGAAAAATAAAGACCATGTCGAACAATTTAACTGACTTTTTCTCTTCCTCTTCTTTTCTTTTAATGTGACATATGCCTCTCCTATGGTACTACACTTTCCCTCTTGTGGCAGTATCGGGCGAACGTTTTCAGGATTTATATAGAGATTCTTACCCATCCCTCTGCAGCCTATCACACAATGAGATAAAGTCTGGCGTTGGTATAGTTGGAACATTCATTTTAAAAACATAAACCCCTGAAACTTCGTGTGTAATGGGGAAGATTAGTTTATGTTTGTGTTTAGATCCATTAAGGACGACCTTTATAAAACTGTTTTCGTCTCGATTACGGCTGCATGCAAGACGGCAGGGTTAGATGCAGTGAGAATAGAATTAACGTTGAATCGCTGTAGGCACTTAAATTAAATCGTGATTGGTTGCTGCAGTATTAGTATACTGCCCCTTTGTCCTGCAGTTCAGAATTACTTTCACGTACTTACTTTATACTATCTGTGGGCTACGAAGGAAAATCAGTTTTAAGGCTATTAACTTAAGCCTGTAACAATGTTGGACGGTCTAAGAAAGATGATCTGTTGTAGACGAAATGGACCATCTCTTATCTCCGATTGGATTTTGTTGTTGTTAGTGACAATACTGTGGCACGTTTAACAGAGCTGCTGGTTTGATAGAATTTACCAAAGAATTATTAGTTCAGGTATTTGTGTTCCGAATTTTGTGGACTGAGGGTGTGGAAACTCATACGGTTGAAGGAAGATTGGCAGTTTAAAATGGCGACGTCTGTATGAGCCAACGTAGAATTAACGAATGGACGAAGATACTCCAAAGAAGACGGAGGTATGGTGATAATGCAATTTCCAGGCCGTAATCGCCTGTAACATGTGTGTGGATAACAAGTGTATTACTCATCTGGTCAGGAAAATCCCCACGTGTTATGTGAATCGAAGTTACCTCCGTATCGCTATCTTAACAGCCTGCTGCCTTTGGACCATAACCTGAGGAAGCTGAATTTATTCTAAACCTGTGTATTTAAAATAATTTTTATTGGGTTCACTTCCATTAATGCCTGTGTCTATCACGTGAGCTCTGGAAGTTTCTAACATAAATTTTGTACATTTATCATATCAGTATGCATGTTTCATGCACAGACCATCTTATCCTTGTTTGACTACAGTGATAAAATTTGGTGAACAGGAGAAATTTCTAAGCTCCTCAGTATTGTGTGCTGTACATACTCATCACCTTTCTTGGGCCCAAATATTCCTCTCAGCACTCTCTTTTCAATCCTTCCCTGTCGATCGATGTCAGGGTTTTTCCTGCCGTAATATAATTTGAGTATAGTCATGTTAGGAAATGCACCGAATGTCGCTACATATTTGGGCAATTACTACTATCTTGAGGCATGGCATACGCAAATGCCAATTTGTAATGTACTTTCCTTACCATATATAACACAAAATATAAATAAAATCATAAACAATTATTACTCTACTGAATATTCACATTATTGTCAGACCTGACACATTTGTAGTCGTTTGAATTTATCGTTTAGTTGCTGTCTCCAAGGACTGTAAAATATACCAATTCTGCTAATTTTGTTACTGCTTTTTCGAGTGAAATCGGTTCGTTGTTGATATGTTTTGTGAAGTACGTATTCTGAGTTCATACTAATAAAATTGCATTAGAAAAAACAATCTGATATTGTTCATAATGATAATGCACGTTACGCAAAATTTCTCTCAATTTGTGCTCTTCCTATAGGAGTGTACGGTAATATGTAATAGCAAACAAACGTTAATTCATGTGAAAATATGGGTATTTTCCTTTGACATTAATAAAGCATTGTGGTTAAAGCGCAGACTAATAAAAATCAAAAACAAATCTTATGAAGGGGCAGCGTAATCCTGTTTTAGACGTAATTAACCAGTTAACGTGAACGTTATATTTTCGGCTACAAGCAATATGCAACACGTGTGGCCTTCAATTTTTATTGAAATAACTAATCGTTCTGGCACATTGAAAGTTAGAAACACATTGTGGTCTTCTGGTCACCTTGTTCAGGCTTGTGATATTCAGAGCTTCAGATAAATCTACAGGCACGCAATTTCATTGGCCCTGTTAGCTGCACGTGTGCACGACTCTTCTCACTTGAAATGTACCTCTGCAGAAACACGCTATATTATCTACAAGCATGTTGTAGGGTTTGGTTTGCTGTTCGTGCATACATTAAGTACTGCTTGGTTTAAATTCCCAATTTTGGGTGTTACTTCGTTATTAAAATGTAAGGTTTTATATATGGTGAGTTAATTTCAGTCAGAAAACACAACTATAACTGTATGCTAGATGATGGTATTTATTAGCAAAGTAAATAACTACATGTTTCGGCCTAAAGCGGCCATCTTCAGGTTATCACAATTACAGTTTTGCTCAAAGAGTATCATATATATGTCTATATTGCATAGTGATATTGAGATCTCAACATCACTATGCAATATAGACATATATATGACAATCTTTGAGCAAAATTGTAATTGTGATAACCTGAAGATGGCCGCTTTAGGCCGAAACATGTAGTTATTTACTTTTCTAATAAATACCATCATCTAGCATAAATTATAGTTCTGTTTTCTGACTGAAATTAACTCACCATTAGTCTTTCAACATACAAAGGTTTTACATGCTGGTCATGTCCATCCGTCTGTCCGTCCGTCCGTCTGGGATCTCTTATCGCAACTCATGCTGTTGGACAGATTTTCGTTGAATTTGACGTTGGAAACTTCCATTAAAAGTTCGGAAGATTTAATTTTTAACTATACCCATCATAACAAAGCCAAATGCGTGTGTTCATGAATGAATTCTGTTTACGTCATAAGGCGTTAAAGCACTTTTGGTGGAATTCGATATGAAACGTACATGTCTATCCTTAATCGGCCAATTTTAATTTTAAGCCGTACTGGGGAATTACAAATCCTGCTTAAAATAAGGCCATGAATGAAATTTTCATGCATGTCGTAAAGGCGCCATATATACTGTGGTGAAATTCGATGTTAAGAGTTCTATGCATGATGTTAATTCTCAATGTGTTTTTAAATTGTAAGCTGTAGTGACCAATTTAAAAGCCTAATTTACATTAAAACATACACCAACCTCTTCATGTGTAGGTAAGCCTATCATAAGTTTTAAACAAATTTTTTTCAAATCCCATATGAAAGATCCTACATAACTGTATGTGACCGTCTTCATTAAATCGAGTAAGCGAGCACAATAAACTTCATGAAATGTGTTGGTGAACTGCGATGTACACCTGGGCATGTTGCTTCTTGTATCTGGTCAGCGTCGGGATGGTCTACCGTAAAAACAAGTTGCAGGCACATAAGGAATTGAAACCGTCCGCCTGCCATTGTCAAGGTAAAATTATTTATGAGAGCTAGCACTGATAACAGGGCGCAATAAAATTAGCTCAAAACGTATGGTTGTATTTTGTAAAGTGCTTACGTCTTTGTGTTAGGATACATTCTCCTGAGAATAACATCGTAGTAGGCCGTCAGATTGTCTGAGGTTGTGATCAGATTGGTATGGTGTTTATATACCGAGTGGCAAATTGCAGCTCGGTGTTATTCGTGGTCATTTTTAAGTACATTGGATTGTGATGGTTATATTTAATTCAACAGACCGGTGCCGGATAATAGATAAAATAGTTTCAACGGACAGGTTGGAGAGGCGTTGTGGAAGTTCTTAGGTGCATTTTTGAACTTTTCTTGGCGGACCCGCCAGAGATGAATGAGAAACTATGCTAAACTTTTACTCCATGGACTATGGGAAACCAGAACAACTGTCAGAAGAATAAGCGTCCTTGCAGCCGAGGATGGCGCCCGGCACTTGTTGGGAATATGAAATGTTCAGCCGGGAAATTCTCTGCGTTCAGAATGTTTGCAGTTGATTTCGCAGACTCCGTTGGTTGATTGCTGTGTTCTAACATTGATTTATTAACAGAGTTTCGTGTCTAATTACAATTTACAATCGGGTTGTGGCTGAAAGAGACGATGACGTAGAAATATTGCCGTGCTTTCAAAGTTCACTGATTGGCGCCAAGTCGACACGTGTCAGAAGAAACACGCAAAAGCTCTTGTTCTCCCAAGATAAATAAATTCTCTTTCTCTTAAGATACGGTTCTCTGTACATAAACTTTTCTCGCGCATTTCCTGTTCCTAACGTCTCGAAAAAGGGAATGCTTTAATGACATTGCTTTTCAACTTAGTTCTATATTACGCCATTATGAAGGTTCAAAAAAAATCAGAAGAAAATGCAGTGTAGTGGCGTTTATCATTCTCTGGTCTATGCCGTGCTAATTCATTGAGGGCGGGGGGGGGGGGATTAAAATAAACAGAACGATTACATGCGATGTCTGTTAACCCCTAATAAGGAAGTCGTTTTCGAAAGAGCTTTGGTTGGAATCAGTGCCGACGAGATGGAAGGAAGCCGGTACAAATTCTCGGGGCCCGGCGGTGCAGAAAGGTGCTAAGGGCCCGACTATCTCGCATATACTTTACACGATAAAACCAACAAAAGCACCAAAATTAATATGTTTTATTGTATTTGTTGGTTTTATCATGTGAAGTATTTGTTAATGCACGGATGTGAATAACATTAAGCTTTTCTAGCAAATGTTTTTGTTTTTCTTGGTAGTATTTGTACATGTCGAATGTTTAATTCATATCTGTTGTTTATACAAGGAGAAATATCAGTATTAGTAACTAGCATGTGTTAAAACGATGTAAGCCATTATTTACCACAACATTGTCATACATTTAACACTGCTGCCCGGTACTTACTAATTAACCGAACATGTAAATGCATTGTTTTTCCAAACGTTATATATGTATACCGTCTGCTCATTTTTGGAGAAAATTATGTGTCAATTCTCAGCGCCCAACATGTCATTACAATAAACCGCAATCATCTAATGTTTGCTCAAGCGGGAACCTTAAGCTGATCATTCTTCGTTACAGCTCTGTGTCATGGTTTATTGAATCTGATTACATAAATGGCCTATTCGCATGTATGTGTTCAAACAAATAACAGAAGCATCCTACAGTAACCGTCTGTGTACTTGGAAGTACGCAGTTAGTGTGAATGCATAACAGTTTTGAAAGTGTTGCTGACTTAGGGGCGCTGAAAGCAGTGAATACCTTTGAAGTTTAGAAAGCTCGGGTCTTCGGTCAGCTTGAGCTTCTTCAGTTCCCGATGAAGAAGTGGACGCAGTAAAATAGTACTTTTCTTATTAGTTCTCTTTTCTCCAAACTGTCGTCTAAAAGGCTTGGGTTCTATCCCAGGCCAGTCCATGTAGGACTTTTTGTGGGCAGCCTGGCATTTGGACAGGGTTTTTTGTGGGTATTTCGGGGTTTCCGTCTCGATACCTTTCTACATATCATCCACATTCACATTCGTTCTTCTCCTTTGACTTTGTGTCATCTTAGTAACTGACAGCGTCGTTAAACAAAACATCTCTCCCTCTCTCGACGTCTTGAAATTGACTGGCATCGAAATTTGCCTACTGTGTGCCAAAAAGCAACGTGTAGCTGAGTGAGACGCTGAGGATGCAGGACTTCCGGGGTGTGACGCTTTGTCCGACGTTTCGAAGGAACGCTACAAGTCGGAAGATCGCAGGTTCGATTCCCGTTGGTGTCATTGGAATTTTTCTTTGATATAATCCTTCCGGCCGCACTGTGGCCCTGAGGTCGACTCAGCATCTAACAGAAATGAGTACCAGTTATATTTTCTGGGGGGGG
>Ga0123352_10007778_pt1 | contig 16588 bp, 7 predicted proteins | sample TergutLab28metaG_FD_89700 | JGI IMG/M metagenome (GOLD analysis project Ga0123352, IMG submission 89700) | Labiotermes labralis P1 segment gut microbial communities from Petit-Saut dam, French Guiana - Lab288 P1 | ecosystem: Host-associated > Arthropoda: Insects > Digestive system > Gut ... | reverse complement strand
TTCCCTCCGGTTTCCCCACCAAGACCCTATACACCCCCCTCTCCTCACCCATACGCGCCACATGCCCAGCCCATCTCATTCTTCTCGATTTTATCACTCGCACAATATTGGGTGAGGAGTACAGATCATTTAGTTTTACCATACAAAAACAACATTGCGTTCCGTTTGCACTCTTTTGGAGCTACACAATAATTCGTACTGCTGTTAACAATAAGAAGTATTAAATATTAAAACATTATGAGTGTCTGTATTCTTGTCTTCGTTATCTGTCGTGAAAATCACTTATTTTCTGCGCCGTATTTTATTGTCAACTGTGGCCTCTCTGGTTCTACCCAATTTTTCCACATTATCTCACAATCGGAACGAATTTTGGAAAAAAAGTTACTGAACATAAAAAAAACGTGTGTTTTGAATTCCTTTACAAATTTTGTCTGAAGCATTTCTCATTCTAAGAAGAATTCAGCAAGCTATTGCCATAAATTCACACAGGTCTTCACGTAAAGTGACCGTTATTCGTGTCAGATGTGAGTGACACTTTCGATAAATCCTCAAATATCAAATTTGATAAAAATCCGTGCAGTGGGCGCCGAATCATTCCATGCGGGCAGACAGACATATCTAAGCTAATGGCTGCTTTTCGCAATTTTGCGAGCACGCCTAATAATAATAATAATAATAATGAGAGCCATGATAATTCAGTCCGTATAGTGACTAGGCTATGGGCCCAAAAACCATCGACATGCGGTGCGATTCTCACTGAGGGCAAGAGATTTAACTGCTCTTGAAATTGTACCTGTTATCTGTGTGGCCTACATAGTCCCATACCCAGTGGGTACTGGGGCGCTTTCATTGGAGCTAAAGCGGGCAGGGCGCGCATCTTACCACACACCCTCAACTAATGCCAGGGTTAAGAATGAATGGAGGCATACCGCCATTACGCCATTTACTTTCGTGGCGTATACATGGACAATTTCACTTGTATAATAATAATAATAGTAATAATAATAAAAGGTAACCACATTATGGAATAAACAAGTGCAAAGATACAGAATCACCCCAAATTATAAACCGGACATCATAATCCGTGATAATGAAAAAGTAACGTGCGTGTTAATAGATGTTACAACTGCAGGAGACAAAAACATGAACAAGAAAGAAGCCGAGAAGATTCTACAACATAAATACCTTACAATAGAAACACAATGCGCGTGGAATATGAAAACAAAGTGATGTCAGTAATAACAGGGGCAACTGGAACCATCGCAAAATCATTCAGACAGTAATACCTGAGCAACACACTGGGACAGCACAACATCGAGGATCTACAGAAAACAACCACACTGGGCACGACCCACATAGAGCAGTTCGGAAAGTGTTAATGTAAAAGTAAAACATATTCAACATGGGAAATAACATTACATGTAGCACAAATTGGAAATACAGAACAGCTGCAACACTGTATACCGTAGGAACACGGTTTGTGTCAGGTATATAAATGTACATACCCTGCATACAGATGGTAAGGAATAATAATAATAATAATAATAATAACTTAATATAAATACATTTCATAACACATAATTGTAAAGAATGCCTGAACACGTAATTCCAAAGCTACTCTGTCAGTACAAACAGAAAGTGTCAAGAATTTCCGACACCAAGCCTTAAGAACGGGCTGCGACAAAAACAAGTTAACAAGTTGGTTGTGATGCCAAACTTCCTCTCATAAAATCCCACAAAATAATGAAAAAATACGCTGTAGACATACGTATTTAGGGAGAAAACCCTGCAGTTGCCTGCAATCAATCGTCTTTTATTAAAGTAAGTTAAGTACGAATTTTTCAGTTTTGTTGCTGTTTTTGCACCTTGCAATGTCATGTATTAGTAACATAAAGACCAACAAAATGCACCTTTTGTTAACTAATATTTTAATTTATGATGCCTTCTACATGTTCCGAACCCGACGGTTCATCTTCAGTAAGACGGCTGTACATACAGGGTGTGGCATAATTTGTTAACATGCATCGGTATGAGCAGTCTTGTAGGTGGAAGAGTGAGTTCGTTACTCAGTATTATTTTAGCAAAGGTGCATTTTGTTGGTTTGTATTATAAGGCTGCGAATTCTTCAATTTGCAATTTGAACCAAACGGCAGCATTGACTTTTAACGTTGTCTCTTCTGTATTTGCGTTGGTATGAACCAAACATGATTGTTTGACAGTCACAGCGTTGCATATTACCGTGTACTTATTTATTAAACCACACGAGTTCAAATCAACAACATGCACTGTACTCTAGGAAAACATCGCTTTATCTATAATTAATCTCCTCTCATCAATTTGAGAATGACTGTCGGACCAAACTCCATCTGAAACTTGAACGTTGAAATATCAACCAGGATATCTACTGTCATCTGATGTTTATTGAACCGTGCATCATTGTGATAACTGATGAATAAAAAACCAACTAGATGTCACTTGCTACTTTTACTTTACTTCTTAGAAACTCAACATGTTTCGGACATTAATATGTCCATCTTCAGGAGTTTGCGACTATGTTGTTGAACTACTACATTGGCTGTTTCGTTCTTGATTTGTTGTGTGTTGGAGTTAGGGTGCGGTTCGGCTAGGGTGGTATCCAGGCTGCCGGCTGAAGCACAACTACTGTCATGTCTAAGACACTTCCGAGTTTTCCTCAGTCTCTCCAATGTCCTTTCTGATGTTCTGCAACTGATCATTTGTTTCATAATCCGAGGCTAAATAGCTTGAGATTCGACGGTATCGCGGGATAAAGGCAGAAAAAGACGCACCGCAATACTATTGGACGCCAGTCTGCGACGTGACCTCCATACAGTTCGCTGCGACAGCTGATCCTTCAGCGCTGTTGCGTGCAAAGACCAGCTGTGTCAATGTCGACTGCACGGTCTTGTGTCAAAGTAAAGACAGGATACATTAACCTTTCAAAGGCTAGCGATTTCTTTAAGTACCGCCAGGTTTAACATTAAAAAATTATACATGGTGCTCGCTTTGCGTTGAGTGTTTTGTCCGGATCTTAGAGCAAACAGCGACGTTTGCTTTATACATCATTGACTGATTGGTTTTTATAGACGAGGCGGAGCGTGTTTACTGCGTGGTACGGACTGATTCCTTATATAAAGCAGACTACGTTTAGTCATTTAAAGGTTAAAATGGTTGTGACCAATGATCATGATGGACAGGGTAGCACACTTGATTTCTTGTAAGTGTAGGCTTGAGGCCTGGCGGCAGTATTTTCTGATTTTCCTCAGTTTCCTCCAGGCAAATGTGAAATAGTTCCTCAAACTAGGCCATTATAATTTCCTTCCACATCCCTTCCAATTTACTATTCACTAATACTACTATTCGACGCTATATAATATGAGCTACTAATGTCATTAACATACAAATGTTATGAATTCCACAGATCCACTGTTCAATGAAAGTAACAATAAAGGTATAGCAATCCCATTACAGGCCTGGAGAGGACCTGAGATTTACGGTAGGTTGAGGCTCCCAGATATCAAGACAATCGGCACATGAGGGTGGTAAGGTTGTCAGCCCTACGCACCGGCCGCATTTACTCCCAGTAAATATTTCTGGTACTCATTTCTGTTAGAGGCTGAGTCGAACCCAGGGCCATAGTGCGGCCGGAAGGATTATGTGAATGAAAAATTCCAATTACACCATCGGGAATCGAACCCGCGACAATCAAAGTGACAATACCACGTGGAACATGTCATAAAAATAAAAAAAGACATACAATACAAAGTGTTACAAGTGCAGGGAGTGCAATAGAAAACTGAACCCAGACGGACAGCAAGCTTAACGGCCTTACATTGCTTATAAGAACACATACAAAAAATAACCTACCGCACGTTACAGTAGTTGTTGGAAATGACCCACTTCAACTATCAGACATGCTTGGCACCTGGTGAACAGTTTATTATATAGTGCCTGAAGTTCTTGTATAGGAATTGTCGATAACGCGACCGATTACTACTAGCAGTTCGACATCTGCATTGTCTTTCAGACTTTCCCACAGATTATAGTCACATGGGGTTAGACCGGGGGAATGAAATGACCACGAAGAATGAATAAACATTCGGTCCCGTAAGGCAGCCATTCTATTGAAGCCTACACGATCGGTTGCATCATTTTCCTGGAAGAACTGCAGTCCCTCTCCTCACTTCTTCATTCTTCAAGAAACGATGCCAGACTTTGTCCAGTTTACACTATTGCGTCCGAAATAAAAAGCTTCTGATTATTCTAGTCGCACTGACAGCACACCATACCCCAACTGTGACGTAATGTAATGGTACCTCGTATGTTAGTCTGGGATTATCTACAGGCCAGTGTCTGCTATTTTAATTATTTCTGTGGCCGCTCAACTAAAACCGCGCCTCGTCTATAAAATAAGTTATCAAAACATCGATTACACCATTGTACCTGTTTCACATAACCAGTTACAAAACCGTACCGTCGCAACACAGTCTGAATCCTGGACTTTCGCACAATTGTAAATTTGTGTGGTTTCAAGCGAAGTAATTTTGTGACTGCGTATACAGATGATTTCGACATAGCGGTCTCCTGTGTTAACCGTCCGAATGATTTTCAGGGAGACGCTGGAAACAGCGCTGCAGTATCATTTAACGTTTGTTCTGAACGAAACTTCATGTGTGATGTCGCTTCCTATTCTACAGTGAACCCGTTTTTTCGAAATTTGTTCATCGTTCAATATGTCGTTGATTTCAAAGGAACTGAAACACCGGGAAACCCTACACAAAATTTCCTACAACAATCGCCATATAACTTCTTCGTAAGTCATCGTAGTTCAACTGTTTCAAATACTAATACAAACATAGTTAACATTAGGGCATTACCTAAAATGTTGAGGTGAAATTGTACACAATAACACAAAAAGTAAGTGAAAAACGTTTATACACATTCATAAAAATTTACAAAATTTTACTCTCCAAATTTTATAAAAAAAACGTACACTTTGTAACTAATGGCTTGTAACTGATAATTGTATTCCTCAGTGACATCTCCCTTAAGATAGATTCAATGGGATTGAAACATCCAAGAGGGACAATAAAACAACAAAATGTTAATTAGTCTTGTAACTTAGGGGTTGTTTTCGCCTTCTTTAATAAAGGAGGTGAACTTTATGAGATGAATATAATTACGATGGTGAGTCAAATGAAAACCTTAAATATGTTTTATCTCGTAATTAACTGAACACAAAAGGTACACAAAGACTTCATTTTTCTATGTAGTATCGCAGTAACACCTGTCGGCCACTCTTCAAACCATGAGTAGGCCACTCTTCATACCATGAGTATCATTGTTGAAACTTACAATACAGTCGAGCCGTGGTTCGAATTTTTATCGCGTTTTTAAGGTTTCAGTTGATTCTGCCTCGTATTTAAGGTAAGGCTGTTCATGGAATTAATGGATGCTGAGCAGCAGAATCGTGTGACATGCACAAATACAGCGTGTGTGTGTGGACAAAATGCAGACTGTTTATAATGTTTATTTATTGAAGATAGATTTATGATGCTGTCTGTAACTCAGCGTTGGGTGGCAGGATGATAAATAGTGAACTGAAGGAACATCGCCTAATTTGTGGTACTGACCCGGCATGTTTGTGTAGAGTCTGAGGAAAGCCGCGAACACCCTAACGCAGTTAGTGTCCCGGTCCATATTCAAAAGAAGCGTTTCCCGAATACAAATTGGAATTGTTACTGCTTGCTCCAGGGTATGGTTAAAGAGACGCTAAGGTAAATGGTAAAAAATATTATAATTTTTTTTGTCCACGCCAAGAAAGCACATGGGGGGGGGGCAGAGGTACAGGTCCGGTTATTCTTAACCTAACTTCACGCCCCGGCCACCTTAATCCGCTGAAATAAACGCTGGTGCTCAGGGAATAGGAGGCTGGATCAGACCCAGAGACGGTGTTCAGGTTTTGGTGAAGAGAAAATCTCTTTTCCTTCCTGTAGTCAAAACCTGGATCTTAGACGCAGTAAACTACTATTCTTCTCCTCCACTGGCTCTACGGTTCATGCAGGAGCCTGTCCTCCTTCACGAACCATTTCCAGGCATCTTTGTCCCTTGTTATTTTTATCCAACCTCTAACGCTCAATTTCTTCCGATCATTTTCAACATCGTATTTCTACGTCTTCCTGCCCGGTCCAAACTCAGTACATTCCATGTACCAACAACCATGTTCTTATTCATTCTTCTTCTCCTGGTTCGTTCCGGAAGATCTGCTTTATCTATCTTCCCTTCGGTTTCCTGAACATTTGGTTGGTTTTACGGGGTGACGCATTTACCCCCACGCCCAACCCCCAACCTGGAAGACCAGGGTCTTCCTTTTAGTCTGGATCATCAACTTTGACCCGTCCGGCAAGGGAGAACTCACCAGTAGCTTCGCTACCTCCAGCATTACTCTCGGGGCCCCTGACCACGCCAGCCCCACCACTACTTCAAAGTCGGGATATCTTTGGTGGCGACATGCACTAAGCACTTTGCTTTAAAGCAATACGAGATCACTGAAATAACTATACACGTATAGTCTACAGCAGTTCGAGGAGAAGACCTGAAAGTTAGACACTGAATTTGTCTTCTGTTCTGGTGTTGGAATCCCCATCACAGAAGAGTGCGCTGAGTAGTTCTGGAAACAGCTGAAGTCTAATCCGTCGTAAGCTACGTCAGACAATCTTACTCTAAGTAGTCGTGCGTTTTAAGCCCAAATACGATTGCATTTGAAGGTGCGACGTACTGGCCTTTAGTTGATCACACATTTAAGATGTACTGACACTTTGTATTAACAGAAGATCGTAGACTATATTTGGACTGTTCTTAAACTCTATTTTAATAAAAGGAATTTTTTGAACGAGGCGCAACGCCACAGTTTTGCTAGACGTCATATATAGCAGTACGAGTCATGGAATGTAGATAAATTCAAGTATATGGATTTATATCCAAACACAAAAAAATTTAAATTGAAAAATAAACTGTCGATCCCATTTTCTTGGACTGCTGGAGCCTTGAAGATGGGACCGATAGGTTGTCCCGAAACGTCGTTAACTAACTACCAATCTACGCTGCATAACTTTGCAGAGGAGAGATGGTCTACTGTACACCGCGGTTGAAGCCTGAACCCACGCATAGAACGAGAGATTGCGAGATGTCAGCACAGCACATGAAATGTGGGATATTTATTCCATGTTGTTTTAATTGTCTCAAAAAGGAGGGAACACAAGACAAAAACACGGAGTGTATGTCTGATTCTTGCCTACAATGTTCGAAACGTTTCGTGGAGCAACAAGCAGTTATCCAATGACGAGTGACTTGGTGCAGAGACATCTGCTCGGCATTGCTCTGTGTATTGTAACGCGCAGGCGCGACGCTGCTACAGTCAGGATAAATACGTCGGCTGTTCTGTGGAATTTGAGGTGTAAGGAAGAAACGCACTAAGCGTCTCCGAAATGTTAGTTGATTCTAACCGATCTTACACGAAAATATCCCGAAAGACTGAAATCTGCATCAGCAGTGCTGTGGTAACCCCAAATCTTGGGTACACTCAATGTTTGTAGAACGACAGCTACAGTGAGTGGTCTCAACTGTACAGTCGCGCACACTGTTTTTTTTTTTTTGGGGGGGGGGGGGAGTTGATCCTGAAGCTGTATATAATTTATGTTTCCATTTAAAAACTTTGTTACGAAAATCATGTCACAAATATAAACACTCAGCAGTCTATTTCATTGGCTGAAGGGTAAATCTTGTAAAACGTTTCTTATCTTGTCTACAAATCCTGCTTTTTCAAAATTGCGACACTCTTTGTATGCACGCCCGCAACTGAACTTTGAAACTAGTATAGTAATATTTACATTAAAATGTTTCATAATAATGAGTTCGGCGAGCGAGTCTGGAACTTTTACATTTGCGCTAACAGCTATGGGGAGGCTACTAGATGGGGTTGTGTGTTGCTTTTAGAGTCACACGCATCAAGAATGACATTCATGATTAGTAATCTTAACAGAACGGGGCTCTGCGGTGGCGCAGTTGGTTGGCGCACTGCGCTACAATCCGGAAGGTCGCGGGCTCGATTCCCGACGACGACATTGGAATTTTTCACTATAGCCCTGTGGTCGACTCAGTCCCTAACAGAAATGAGTACCAGGAATATTTCCTGGGAGTAAAGGCGGCCAGTGAGTAGGGCTGACAACCTTAGTATCTTAATGTGCCGACTGTCTTGAAATCTGGAAGCCTCATCCTCTTGGAAACCTCAGGACCTGTTCAGGCCTGTAATGTGATTGCTTTACCTTTTTTACTCTCGACTCAAGGTGGACAAGATAAGTGTTGTGAACATAAGGGAGTACTTGAAAAACCTAAGAATAAATGGAAGCATATTATTAAAATGTAGAGCACAGAAAGCGTTGCGAGGGTATGTGTTGGGTTTAACTGGCCTATGATCGCGTTCCATGGAGGGTTCCGGTGAAGGCAATAAAGCTTCTCAGCAGTAATTTGTTTTTTGAAGTCAGCTGCACAGTACACTGTCTTGGTCTGTGGAAGAATATCTTCGTAAACGTACCGTATATCCAGGAAACTGCAATGGTCTCGAAAAGCACAGCGAACAGCATCGAATAGCCGGCAGCAAAGCGGTCTAGGAGGTGGAAGAAATAGAAACCTCCCTGCGGAGAGAAAGGACAGTATTGTCACTCGGAAGTACCCAGCGCACTATATCAAAAACAGCGGCTGTGGGAAGTATCCGCGTCTGCAGTGGGAGGTACAGTAGTTTTTCGGCAAACCGGACAGTATGAAGGGAGCGGTATCCGGATTACTGTTCCGGATTAACCGGGAATCCGGACCACCGAGGGGACAATCCGTGGTATGGGTAACATAAGAAAAATAATCACTCAAAGCTACAGTATAACTACTTGAAGCCTAAATACTGAGATAAACGGTACACAACAACAAGAACAATAATGATAATAATAATAATGGGACATTTTGTCGCTATCATTTGACTGTACTAACGAAATTAAGAGAGAGAGAGAGAGAGAGAACTGCGACACTCTAGGGATCACGTACTTATCGTTCATGATATAAAGACTGGCTGGCTCTTTCCACTTCACACACGCCACCAGTCTCTGAGTACGGATTGTCTTTTATTTTATGCCCATGATCCCGACTGTCCGGATCACCAGGGCTATAGTTGGCCCAAAATTGTCCGGATTACTGGGTGACCTTGTGTAATAAGCCAAATATGGCAGCGGCAGTAGGCACCACAGATCATCTAGTATAGTAGGAACTATACCTAGACCGCGTGATTTTAAATGATAACCTTGAGTGCGAGTCTAACAAACCGTTTGGTTCTGCTGCCTCAGTCACGTGATAGCAGCCACCATGTGTCTCAGGCCTAGTGTCCACTTGGGCCCATCCACATGTCGCTGCTACAAACGGTAGACAGCACAGATCATGTTGTATCCCTGGAGTGACCTGGCGGTGTCCTGTTCAATTTCTGGCTACCGACGTGTAAAAACAAGCGAAAGGGACCGCAAAGATACTGGCAACTCCACCGCTATTAATGCAGAAACGCGCTGTTCTCAGCGAACACGACTTCGCGCACGCTACTCACTTGTGACATCAGCCTAGGCTCGCCAACTAGCTATGCCCGTAGCATGGCATCTGTCGAACCCTGTGTGCTGCACATAACCATGCAGTGTCTATGGTGCAACATGACTGCTGCTTTGTTACCTGTGCACAAGAGGCCAGTCCCACCAGGAAGTACAGTGTGAACAGGCAGGCTACGAATATCTCGCGGTTCTTGCCAATCATCGGGTATTCGTCACTGAGGGCTGTGATGATGGCCTCCGAGCCTCCAAACTGTGGAGCAAACAAACACTTTTAACAAGTAGGCGCACTGACCAAGTGACTGCACGCAACAGATCCCTGGACAGGCCAACAATCGCCCAACCGTTCCCCAAGGTTCACGACCATGTTCAACCCAGACAACCATTATTCCCCATCCTGCGCCGGTTTAATCCACTCAACACCCTCATACCACATTCCTTAAGATGATTTTTAATATTATCTTCCCACGTATGCCAAGGTGTCAATTGTTCCCGTCTCTTCAACATTTTCGATTAAGATCTTCATGCAAATATTCCCTCCTCGCCTTACTCATCTATATTGCTTTGATCACTTTACTATTTTGGTACAAGTACAAATTGTTAACTGCTTATGTCTGATGTGAAAATCCTTTGGGAGATTAGATGTTATTACACAAATAAACACTCCAAACTGACATTAATCATCGCTCCCACTTAAACTAATGCTGTAATATTCACGTTTCTATTCTGCCTTTCTTACAGAGAAACCAAGATTGTAAAATCATGCGGCGTACCCTGTACAGTACAATCAACAGGAGCGATCAGAAATGAGGAATCGTACGCGAGAAAATGGCAACGCCCTTCTCAATGTACCATCCTTTTAGCTCAGACGGCTTAAGTATTTATTCAGACCAGTTTTAAAAAGCCGTGACGTCATGTAAAATGATACATTTATTCACGTATTTACTTAAGTGCAGTCCTACTACTTCAGGTAGAAGAAAGGAAACCGAAAGGTGAAAATGTCTCTGTGTGCCTGGCACAGTGGAGATATCCATGTATTCTTAACTTACGCTTTGTGTGAAGGTAAGGTTAGCTTAACACCCCGGCCGCTTTGTTCCGGGTAAGAAGGCCAGAATACTCTTTGAGTAAATTGTTGGGAGGGAGGGGGGTTGCGGGGGTTCTTGGAGCCAGTCTGCAAGTTTTCGGAAGAGGAGATAAGAGTGTTATTCCACAAGGAATCGAACCACGGTCACTCGGATGGCCAGCCCGTAGCTTAGTCACTATACCCACTATTTTTATGTTAATACCGTGCCATTTGATTGATTAATTAATATTTATTATTCCTTCCGTGTGACTTGCCACTGGTTAAAATTTCCCCTAGACTTCTGGATACGTGAGACCGGAACGGGTCAATAAGTTGTCCAACTCCATGGCAGATATATGATGATGATGATGATATTTGTTATTACACCAACAAATGCAGCTCACCGCACGCCAAACCAGGACTTGAATTACATATGCTGCCACATTTTAGTAACAATCAGATTTTACCATAACGACCTACAGCTGTATTTAATATTATTATTTTAATAATTTATTACGTCAGCTAACACAAATTATAAGCTCCCTGAAGATGGTGCGAGGACACCGAAACATGTTGGATCAAGTGTAATATACTAATTATATGTGTGGGCCGGGTAGCTCAGTCGGTATAGTGACTGACTACGGGCTGGACGGTCCGGGATCGAATACCGGTGCGGACGAGATTTTCCGCCCGTCCAGACCGGCCCAGGGGCCGACCCAGACTCCTCTAGAATGGGTACCGGGTCTTTCCCGGAGGTAAAGTGCGGCCGGGGCGCGCTGCTGACCACTCACCCCCTTCTAGTGCCGCGGTCGTGGAAGAGTAGAGCTATACCTCTACCGACTCTCTGGGCCACACCGGGCCTGTAACGGGATCACTTTTCTTTTACTAATTATATGTGCATCTGTTGGTGTATTAATAAATTTTAACAGTGCCCACTGCCTGTTCTCACGTAGTGCAACATTTCTTGTTTTATTATCTACAGAAAAGTTAAGATTTACTGAAAAAGTGTGCAGATTTCTAATAGTATTTCCTTGTCGTGCACAGCTTCTTTTCAAAATCTTTCTCTAGCCAGAAAAAAAAAACATTAACCAACAATTTATTTCCAAGAAGCGCGCAAATACGCACAGAGTCTTCATGTAAACTCTACATTATTGAAAGATTTTGACAAAAATTGGTATTGTCTACAAACTTAGTTAAAACTACTGACTGTGAAATATCGCAAAATTCTTTGCAGCGGCAATGGAAATGTTTCGTGCTGACGGACTGAGAGATTTTGAGAGACGCTCCTTAGGGACGCGAAAGCTTCTAAAAAGCGGCAGGATTATGGGGCAAATGTATCGTTTGTGTGTATCTGTTTATTTCAAAATTTGAAGTAGCTAATTCAGTTCTAAAACTTGGTATTAACGTTACTCAATTGGAAGCTATACCGTCATATATATATATATATTTATTTATTTATATTTATTTAAATTTACTATAGTCAGTAATAAAAACATGGCGAACGTGTGAAGTGTGAACAACGCTAGTGGCACTTACTATACTCTACAGGCATTGAAATTGTGTAAAGTAATGGATCTTGAAAGAGTGTGCATTTTTTGTTCGAGTAACAGTTGTAAAGTACTTGAAACAGCACGACGGCATTTGTATCAAAATTGTCTTTGGTTTAGGTTTGATGTCGAAAACTGAAGTACAACTAGAGTTGTGTGTGTGTGTGTGTGTGTGTGTGAAGTTTGGTATTGCGATGTGTTATGTGCTTACACATTGTGCGTAATATCTTATTTGTAGACCAATAATAATAAAAAAAGAAAACATAACGTCGGTGACGTAATGTTTTTATATCCGAACAACCTTAACGTATAAACAAAACAGACAATGTGTGTATAGACGTAACGTTGAGTCGCGTTTGTGCAACCATTTTTGCTGTGGAAAAGCAGCAGGTATTACGTATTCCTAATGCTTGTTTGAAGTCTTAGCTATCGAGCATGCAATGCGCATGCGCCATATTGTCATCTGTGGCCTGTCCGGCTTTGCAATACTTTTGTACATTATCTTATAAAAGACACGATTTACGAAAAGAAAGTTATCGAACATAAAATGTGCGTTTGGATTTTCTCTACAAGTTTGTCTGAAACATTTCTCATTCTAAGAAGAATAAAGCGAAATATTGCCGTAAATGTACATTGATCTTCATGTAAATTATCCGTTATTCTTGTCCGATTTTAATGAAACTTGAATTTTCCCGACAGATTTTCGAAAAGTAACCAAATATCAAATTTAGTGAAAATTCGTTTAGTGGGAGCCGAGTTGTTCCATGCGTACGGAGGGACAGTCTGACAGACATGACGAAGCTAATAAACGCTTTTCGCAATTTTGCGAAAGCGCCTAAAATCTGTACACAAGTATAGTAAGATTACGTTTACACAATCGCCGTCAATTTGCATGACAACATTCAACGCGAGTCTCACACACTGTACGGTCCTCCTGCCTCAGTCACGTGACAGCAACTGCTCCGTAATCAGACGAATACTACTGGCACCTCCACCGCTCCGACTGCAGCGACACACTGGTCTACGCGCACACGTCTTCACGCAGTCTACCGATTTGTGATACCAGCCTAGGCTCGCTAACCTTACCTGCACCTGAATTTGGAGACTTCGTGCAATCAATCCTACTATACCAAGTTCTTTAGAAAGAAAGAACTAAGCGAGTAATATCTCAATAGGTTTGTACATTTATCGCCTTTTCTTACACTTGCGCTACAGTCCATCATGAACTATGGCTTTCCATTCTGCCGCAGTACTAAAATTTAAAGCGATGGGAAAATGGATGACATGATTTATGCTCGCAATTGTTCGTTTGTTAGTTGTTTCAGTTAATTTTTTGCCAGAAACAACTGTCAAATTACCTCTCTTAAGATATGTAATATTACAAATAGATTTACCGAAATGAGAAAAGTTTCAACCTACAATTGGAGTAGGCTTGAAGGTTTATAATAAAGCATTTTGGCTTCTCCTTATCTATGGCAATATGGGGCTACAATTTTTATTAATGTCTCAAACACCAATTTCGTCGTACATTGTTGGGTCCGCCTACGGTATTCAGGTGTCATCTGGGAACACGGTAATGACATTAAGATCCACAAAAAAAAAAGTGCAGAATTTGTTACCAGGTGGGTGACGATCAGTCTCTCAATAAAGGCTCTGGTCAGTACAGTTCTGAACTTTCTTAGATTACTTATTATGAAGGAATGACTGACCGAGCTGTCGAGTCCAAGGGTCAGCAGCATCATAAAGAAGATGAGCGCCCAGAAGATAGAGCCAGGCATCGTGGCAATGGCAGCGGGGTACACGATGAACACGAGTCCTGGTCCCTCAGTGGCAACTTCCTCTATGGGTCGCCCGGAAGTGTGGGCCATGTAGCCCAGAACGGAGAAGATAACAAACCCGGCGATGAAGCTGGTGCAGGAGTTGATGACACTGGTCAACAGCGCGTCCCTGAAGCAGGTCATAGCACATTTTAGCCTTTCAGTGACATCACTTGTAGACATTTGCCTTCATTTTTACATTCAATACGGCAGGCAGGACGAAATTTGGGATCGAGTGGACAGTACGAGTAATTTCAGGCTCCCGCCGCGAATTAGATGAGATCTGCGCTCTTCTGTGATGTTACGCAACGTAGTGATAATTCCTTACCCAACTTTCGGGATAATCTACCGGTCTCATTTTCAAGTAATCTGCTTCGTCGTCTCGGGTTCTAATCTTGGTCCGCCTTCCGGCTACCCTAACTGACGGTTTTGGTTTACCGAATTGCCCCAGGCAAATGGTGGAATAATACCTCAAAACAGGCCACAACCGCTTCCATCCATATTTCTATGATATAATACAATAACTTTTCCACTATTCGACACTAGATATTCTGAGCTACTAACGTTATTGTTCCATAAATTATCAATAGGGTAGGGCAGGGTTAGAGACGTCTAGCGGCACCCAGCAAAACAGACGCCCTATTGCTTAAGGTTTACATATACGGAGCCCTAATGGTCGCCGCGTCCAGCGAAATACGTGCAAGCCTAATTTTTGACTCGTTACTGATATTTTAATATCATTAATTGTGTCCGGAATATTGTGGGGGTCATAAAATCGAGAAGAATGAGATGAGCTGGGCATGTGGCGCGTATGGGTGAGGAGAGGGGGTTGTATAGGATCTTGGTGGGGAAACCGGAGAGAAAGAGACCACTGGGGAGACCTAGGCGCAGATGGGTGGATAATATTGGGATGGATCTCCAGGAGGTGGGATGTGGGTATATGGACTGGACTGGGCTGACCCAGGATAGGGACAGGTGGCGGACGCTTGTGAGTGCGGTAATGAATCTTCGGGTTCCATAAAATGCAAGGAATTTCTTGACTAGCTGAAAACCAGTTAGCTTCTCAAGAAAGACTCTGCACCATGCAGTAAGTAAGTAAGTAAGTAAGTAAGTAAGTAAGTAAGTAAGTAAGTAAGTAAGTAAGTAAGTAAGTAAGTAACTGTGTCCGGAAAAGCCTTAAAGCGTTTCTGGAAAGGTCAGAATATGGAACAAAAAAAAACCTACAAGAAACTGCGATTACTACAGCGTGTCTTCCTTGTGAAACTTTGTCGACCGCTTTATTTTTTACATATTTAAGTTTTGGTGAACACAACTGAAAGTCTTTGCTCTTCTTTGGAGTTACTACAAAATTCTGTACAGTTCACAACAAGACAGGCAATGTACGTTTTACGCAACACTGAGGCACGTCCGTGCAACCATTGGTGGAGTGGAAAAGAAATAAATGTTACTTATTCTGAGTGTGTGTTTGTAGCCTTAAGTTTACAGCATGCAATGCCCATGCGCAATATTATATTGCCATCTGTGGCCTGCCCGACACTACCATATTTTTCCACGTCACGATTTTCGAAAAAAAAAAGTTGCTGAACATAAAGTACGTATTTTGATTTTCTCTAAAATTTTCGTCTGAAACATTCCTCATTCTACGAAGAACTGAGAGTTTTCATATGAAGTATCCGTCATTCTTGCCAGATTTTAATGAAGGCTGACTCTTCTCGACAGATTTTCGATAAATAAACAAATATCAAATTTAAAGAAAATCCGTCTAAGTTGGAGCGAGTTGTTTCACGCAGATGGACGGAGAGACGGACAGACATGATGGAATTAATAGTCGCTTTTCGCTATTCTGCGAACGTGTCTAAAACGCCCGCTGGCCGCCGCACTGACTCATGGGCGAGTGGCGCGGAAGAGTACGGTGCTTTGGGGGGTGGCAAACATTAGAATTCAACAGGCCAGGCCTTTCCTTCAGCTTCCAGTGCTTTTCTTCAGATGCTATCTTGCTTCATGCCTGTATGCCTATATGCCCTGCACAACCGTCTCTTATCTCATGTATTTCATGCATAATGAACGATATAGACCATGACTGGTAACGGAATATTGACAGTAAAATAATTTAGAATTCCGCGTTGTCCATTATGAATAATTTACTTTTAAACATCGGTTACTAAATGTCGACGGGGCTTGCCCTATGTCTAGTAGTTCAGGGGGGTTACATCCAAAGGTTGTGTCGAGAATGCCGCTAGGGGTTCCATTCTGTGCGAAAACATGTTTCTAGGTACCATCACAGCATGCGGGAGCATTTGGATTTAAACCTCGACTAGGAAACAGGTTATCTTTGTTGAGGTCTTTCGTGGTTTTCCTCAATCATTCATTAAAGACCCAGACTACAACAGGAAACGAAGCCACAATCGCTTCTTTGTAGGTCCATTCCAATTCTTTGTTCATTAACAAAACCGCCAGTCCAGTGGCGTACCCAGGAATTTTGTTCGGGGGGGGGGGGGGAAAAAAAAT
>Ga0123352_10007776_pt1 | contig 16592 bp, 10 predicted proteins | sample TergutLab28metaG_FD_89700 | JGI IMG/M metagenome (GOLD analysis project Ga0123352, IMG submission 89700) | Labiotermes labralis P1 segment gut microbial communities from Petit-Saut dam, French Guiana - Lab288 P1 | ecosystem: Host-associated > Arthropoda: Insects > Digestive system > Gut ... | reverse complement strand
GATTAATTTTTATATATTATATTATATTATATTAATTATATTATATTATATATTATATTATATTATATTATATTATATTATATTATATTATATTATATTATATTAGGTACATGTTTCGGCTTACATTAAAGCCATCATCAGGCTGCGTAGTATATATAAGAGGTATAAGTTCAACAACTCTCAGGTACTCGTATATTTTTAAACATCAATATTACAGCTGTTAAACCTTTACCTTTTTTTTAGGAAGATGGCTTCAATGTAAAGTCGAAAAATGTAGCTGAATGCCTGAAGTAATTTAAATGTTACATAGATATGTTTGGCTGTTGATTATTGGTTAGTTTTCGTTACAACACAAGGGGATGAATCACCTTTAAAAAGTAACTGCTTAAGTATCAATGCGTTTTGGAATTTAAATCATTGTTACGTTGTTTCCTAGCAAGATTTCCTGATGAAGCCCTTGAGCTATGTTACCATGCGTGCTTCTGCATTACGTACATGCTACAATATTTCACCCGATTGTAATATGTTGTATGGTTAATTTGTACTGAGAGAGAGCACATGTGCACTCCAGGAGGCAAGACTAGGCCCGCAGCCTTTATCAGCAGCTGACGACAATGACAAATTGGGCTCAAGGTTACTTCCCATCTCTCACCATTTGCGAGACACCCACTATACGTCATTTCAAAGTAACTACTGTTTGAAATCAGCCACCAAAGTGGGAAGCAATACACGCCCCCGGCCTTATACACAGCACTTTAGATGGATTCCAATGCAGGTTTGTAGTTCAGTCTACAGAAATATAGCATAGTGCGAAATGTTACAGACGGACTAGTCTTACGGGCGTGTCATACTTGGTCTCTCACTCTTAGTCACTGATAATGACTATTCATGCACGGCTTGCACTTGTGTGTTTCCGTCGAAAATGGAACTGTTAACATAAAATCCCGTCACCCTTGCGGGATTTTACGTCATTTTCAGTTTCACGTGAAGCTCAGTACTTCTGTTTTACCATATGCTATTCAATGATAAATGTAAAGTGCACGTAGCTACAATTTCCAGCCTTATTTCGTATGGTTGTGCAAATTCTTGTGTCATATTGGGGGTGTTCAATGTGTTGGGTACTGAGGAAAACGTTTCGAATTAGGAGGAAGGAAGTAGGCTTAGAGAAGGTAGAGAAAACTACAAAATGGGGAGCACCGTGGTTTGTACTCCTCGCCAGATGTTATTCAGGTGATTAAATCGAGCAGAACGAGATGCATGGGGCATGTCTCACGTATGGGTGAGAACAGAAATGCACAGAGGGAAAACAAAGCAAATACACCGCTTGGAACATCTACGAGTAGATGGGACGGTTCCTAAAGGAAGATAATGAGAGGAAGTAGACCAGATTCACCTGGCTCGGGATAGGGCTAATACTTGGATTGTGCGAACACGGTAATGAACCTTTGGTTTCCATAAAATATGGGGGATTTCCTGATCACCTCAGTAAAATCTTCTCGGATTGACAACCACGTCACGTGGTTCAGATCAACCGACGTTTCAGATTCCTTCATCGGAAGCCTAATGTTGGAGATGGGAGTCGGTATTTGTAGCATTTTATGTATTTGAACCACCTGCCGTGGCTGGCATCCCGAAAACATTGTATCGAACTGTGTCGTCGTAAGAGCTTCAAGCAGTGTATTTTTGCATTAAGAAATATGTTCTTTACCAGCTGCAGAACTGTTAAATTCTCAAAAAGAAATCTGCGCCACTAAGATAGTTATTATGCAGAATCCTTGTCTAGGAACTGTCACTGTGCTACCATCTTTTGTCACGAGAGGATAAAGGGCCATCACATAAAGCATTTGCCAGAAAACCTTCTTGTAATTTTGCCGTCAGTATGGCTGTTGTGCAACCTTGGTTAGTTGATAACTCTGATTCATATTCCGATTGTACTATTGGGGTTAAAACAGCAAATAATATCAGGTTTGTTCAAATAATTCAGGAACATGCAATGATTATCAATTCAGCCCTCATAAAGATCAGCTCTGTCCACGTTCTGAATTTATATTACTCATCTAATGCGTCACTGTCAACACACTTGACGGTAAGCTGTACCGCTGTCTACCGGCAAAATGAGTACTTGCATTGTTCATTCTGTTGGTATTACTGGTTCCCCCTCTCTCCGTTTCTGCAGCTACTGCTGAAAATCGGAGTGTAATGTGTAGATTTGTTCTGAATTTGCTTTCTATTCAACGCGATAATCCTACGAGGAAAAGTGGTAATCTAAATGTCGATGTTTATGTTTCAAAGCGCAGTCAGTTTTAGATATTACGTCACATTACGTTCTTGCGAACAACATGACAGAGTATTCCCCGGAACACGCCTCTGCAAAAGAGATTACTGTACTGACAGAAAACAAATATGCAACTCATTATTGATATAAAAGCAAACAGAATACTGAATCAAATACAGTAGCAAAGGCTCTCATCCTACCTTCTCTGCTAACGCTGCTACAGATGTTGAGGTTATAATCTTCCCGATTACGATACCATGCAGTACGCCACACACACGCTTCGGAAAACCTGCTGTCATGTTCACGAACACCAAATCTCATTTTCAGATTCACTCTTTGTGAAAACACAACCCAGAATTAAACGAAAGAGCACTCCTTTAATTTAATACAAACTTCCAGCATGCATATAAAGTTACCTGCCTGATAACAACACTATTTCAACCCAAATGTTTATTTTAGAGTGTCTACATAATACGCCGACGTAATCACAAGGTTCTAAAGCACAAAAATTCGCTACACTTTAAGATATGCCGCATTTTATACTTTTTCCAATTTACTAAACACTGAACATACCAAACACAACAACTAATAAGCATGATGGCCTACAGTGCAGACTGGTTTCTGTTTTTATCACGTCACCGATGGCATGTCACCTGACGATTTGATTGGTAGTTTCTGTGCCTGTCACCACTACAGCGGTTACTGCTAGCTTCACGGAAATTTTGTGTTGCCAAGGTGTGTATGTGTTAGTGGCATAGTATGAGTCATATGCTGTTACAAGGTTTAGGGGGTTCTTTCCCAGCGTGTAATTTCTGAGGAATTTGAACCGAATATATGCATATAACAGTGGCAGAATCTGCAGATTGAAGACTATCACAATCATCTTCATCACTATATACTGAATGTTTCCTGTAGGATATTTTATGGACTTTTAGAAAAGTTTGCGTGATATTTTGAATTTACTAGGAGGTCTCAGTGCTTTCTTCGAACAAAGTGCAGAAAGTGGGAGCACGTTCGCTTCCGTCAGCGTGTTTCTTCCCCGCAGTTACTGAACAGACGTTGATTAAATCCGTTATTGGATGTCGTCACCACATGCAAAAGTTAAAATTACACCCGATCATAAGTCACCGCGTACGTAAAGTGGAGAAAAGCTCCACGAAATCTTAACTTTGACACTAGATTGAAAAGACTGACAAGCTTCACGCTGCTCCCGCTCTACTCCCCAGTACTCACTGAATGGGAGGCCGCTACGCCAAAATTTGTCGGCGTCATTTAATTTTGATTCAGACGTTTCTGCCAAAACTCTAAACTTTTCTCAGTTTTTGAAACGGCTCAATTCACGGCACACAGTATTGATTTATAACATGAATTATAAAACACACATTTGAAATTTTTTAATTATGGCGACTACGTAAAAAAAAAAAGGAAAAATAACATCCTCTACAAAACTGCCCAAAAATAAATTTTTGGCATAAATTAACACGAAGGTCAGTGAAGGTACAGAAGGTGATTTATTGTATATTGTGTTTCTTGAGAACCCACTTCCATAATATTCAGTGTAGGAGATTTACTATGAAGTGCGTTATAAACTCATCATCGCTTCGGAGGAACTTGCTGCCTCCATTTTCATGGTTAGAATTTCTTCTCACGTTTACATTAAAACATGTGACTAATACCCTAAACATGGAAGCGGCAATTTCCTCCGAAACACTTATAAATTTCTGTCCAACACATGGTGTCGTATCCCAGAAGACGGTATTTTCATGTGGAGACTGTTCCAGATTCGAGTAGACTGAACGTTTCTCACGTTCATCCTAAGAATTTAATTAAAGGCGGTGGGGTTAGTGCTATTCTATCAGTGCAAGTTTGTTTGTACTGTGATTGGCTGTCATTCAGAAAACGTGGGTCAGGCCGCGATGACTAATAATGTGTTCCAATTGACGACCTATTGATCATGTAATCTCAAATTACTTGTGTACTAAGTAAAGGAAACAATTTACCTGAAATCCTGAAACAAGCATAATTTTCGTTCCTCCCCAAGCTGCGTATCTTCTGTTGTGCCATGACCCAGACGTTTATTCTCACACGTGTCACAGCGGAGGTCAGTCCACGCGTAATTTGTGATAGACAAGGTAGCACTGCGACAGGTTTCTCTCCGAGTAATTCGATTTTCTCCTGTCAGAGTCATTCCAGCAATGCTCCATGCTCATATCTCATTCACATACACCAACGCTACATGATCTAAGGAATTAACACTGTCGTTCAGTAAAACATCACTTCAATTGCTCCGTCTTCTGAAATCACAGTCAATTTATTAGGCCTAAGTGATTCTGTGAGTATTCAGTGATTTGACGACACTAATTCGATTGCCAATGTGATACACGCCTCACGATGAAAGTGGCGGGAAGACTATCACGACTAGTAGGTAGAGACGGAGACGGAAATGGCATATTTTAAGGTATTACGTCACATTCGCCTGGCAACTGGAACTAGAACCTTTAAACTTTGATTTTTAGAGCTTCTAACTTAAAAGTGACTCTTATAGGAACAAGAAGAATGACACCTAACTTCCCTTCTTTGCCGTAGTGTTGCATCACTATGTACACTTACGAGAAACTAAAAACCAAGAAATCTTTGTACTTACTGCCAAGACGCTGACTCTGAAACCAGTCAACCAGACTTCAAGACTTCATTTTAGAAAGAAATTCGTAAGTATCAAGAGCCGGATTCAAAGAATCAATATGTGATTGAACTATAAAAAGAAGCAAAAACGTGGTGTTTCAGGATAACTTGACGCCATAATTTCTTAATCCATTTTTCTACGAGGTAGTGTATCTGAAAAGGACACTACGCAGACATTATTATTACTATTATTATTATTACTAGAGAGTACTATTAGCGAGCACATGAATGTTATGACTCGTGACTCAGAGGCAAAAGCCTCTCTTCAACTAAATAACTGAATTTTATTCTGAATGTTTCGTTATTTGTAATTTGGTATTCATCAATGATTTTTTTTCCCGTGCAGACGCAAATCCCTTACTGACAAAACTAAGCAACCGTATAAACATTACGCCGCACAGAAACATGTTACTGCTGAAGAAGATTCAATGTGTTTTTAACGATGCCGGTAACGCCTAAGATTATACAGTGTCTGTGACAGATGACTGAGCATTGAGTATTCTTTGGTGGGGATAAAACCACCAGGGGCAAAACGGAAGCACTAGGAGAAAAACCTCTCCCAGTGTCACTCTCTCCACCACAAATCCCTGGCCTGACATCGAACCAGGACCTCCGCTTTGTGCCTAAGAAGATAACGTTACAGCAGATTGTACATATAAAATAGCAGTTATCAATATCCGTCCTCATGACTGTATAGTTCTATTAAAATATAACCAATTACTTAATCTCATTCAAAATGGCGACTTTTTCGACCATATAGCTCATAATGGTCATACAATTATGTGATTGGTTATATTTTAATAAAATTACACAGCTGTGAGGGCGGCAATTTATAACCGTTATTTTATCCATTAGTCACATCGGAATGTTCCAATACAACCTTGAGGTTGCACTTCCTGTTCACCGCTGGACCTTCAAAGTTTAACGGTAAAGATGCAGATACAGATACTGATACACCACTACACAAATATATACAATAACTTGTGGCGCAGCACCATCACTCATGGAGTGACCATCGCGTATCAAAACCTTGGATAGGAGATATATGACACTTCAAGGGGCTGACAGCCTTACCACCTTCATGTGCCGATTATCATGAAATATGGGAGCCTCAACCTCCTGGAAGCCTCAGGACCTGTCCAAGCCTTTACAGGGATTGCTTTACCTTTAACTTCACCTTTACCTAATACTGCAAGTAAGTGCAGTAGTTGGTATAATAAATGGTTAAGTGTCGTGTCTACATTCTTTCTATAGCACAACGGGAATGTACTAAGTACAGAATATCAAATACACCTAACTCCAATGAGCAGAACCCTTCTTGATTAGCCAACACGTCCTCAGCTATTCAAGAAATTCCCCGCATTACATGGAACCTGGAGGTTCATCACTGCATTCACTTCAGCCTGCCGCCTGTCCCTATCCTAAGCCAGATCAATCCAGTCCAAACCCACATACTTCTCTGAGATCCATTTTAATATTATCCTCACATCTTAGCCTATGTCTTCCAAGTGGTCTCCGTCCCTCAGGTTTTCCCCACCACAACCCTGTATGCACCTTTCTTCCGCAAACGTGCTACACGTCTCCCCGCCCAGAAGAGCAAGTGTATGCACTTAACACAGCGAATATCTTCCAGCAGAATGATTAACGGAGAATAGGAATAAATGATTGGAAACTGTTCCTTAAGCAGGACCTAGATATAACGCTCTATACTTGTAGCCGGGAAAACCCTGGGCCTATTCTCTGCGGAGTTACCGGATATTCATGCTTTTACTCAGTCACTCTAGCGAATGCATGGATATTACTCCCGACCAGGCAGCGACGTTTCATTCCAAACCCTTACGCACAATCGCGCGCCATTCACAGTAAGTAGGATTTGAACCTCACGTTAAAACACAGCCGTTGAATAATTCGGGAACCAGTAAGCATCAGAATCTACATTTTGACATTTCTCTTTCCAGTAATGCCGCAATGTGTAAATATCAAGATTCACTTCACTCAAATGACGACTTACAAAGACCAGAATATCCACAGCAGCACCACAACAACCTTCATGAGAAAACTTGTCGTTTGTTTTACCTCCTTTGACATATAAAGTAGGAAATATTCTACTGCCGAATGACAGATGAGAACAAAAAGTTATCTCGTATTCTCTCAATTCTAGCGCCAGTAGTAATACGCAGAACATTAAGGCACGTCGGTTGATGCGTTTACTTCTGGACACTGCAAAGCCAAAACAGATAAAACAAGTAACTGTCACCTGGAACGTAGTTTGTAAACTCCACTGCAGTTGCAGGATGGGTAGATATCGCACAAGCAAACCTGTAACAGAGTTCCGGAATAAATCCCACAGCAATGCTCGAATTATATCCAATTTGCAACCAACGCCACACTTAAATCCCTGGCATAAGACTGCTGACAACAACCTATTTTGAGAAATGACAGTGAAATGCTTCATCTTCTACTCGTAAGGCGGACTATCAGGAGGCAGATTAAAAACACATTTTTTGGGTGACACCGTCCCGTTGCTTATTTCTCAGCAACGTGTTAATTATCCGACCAAACACAACCATATTTATCTAGAAAATCAGTCTTTTATTACACAGTGCGACATGTTTCGGCAGTCCAGATCAGCTATCAACAGGTAGGTGTCAGATACACAGTGTGGACGTAAAGGAGAGAGGCCTATCTTTACAGCGGAATGAGTTATAACAATATTATTCCAAAAAACGTAAAATAATGTTAAAATTAATGCATAATTATGTTACAGAATTCCTTAGGTATAATCAATGTGAAAATGTAATATAAATGAGATAAAACACAAGGTAAAATATGACAAAAATGATAAAAACAAATATAGACTGTGTAGGCTTTTCCATTACTCATTTTTATCTTTTATCATTTTTATCATATTTTACCTGGTTTTTTTTATCTTATTTACATTACATTACATTATTGATAACTCTTAAGGAATTCCATAACATAATTATGCATTAATTTTAACATTATTTTACCGTTTTTAGAATAATATTGTTATAACTCGGTCCACTGTAAAGACAGGCCTCTCTCCTTTATGTCCACACTGTGTATCTGACACCTACCTGATGATGGCTAACTGGACAGCCGAAACATGTTGCAGTGTAAAAAAAAGATTAATATACTAGATCTGTATGGCTGTGTTTAGTTGGATAATTAACACCTTATTTACAACACATTTATTGAATTTCAACAACCACCATTTGAGTCATGAGCTATTCAGCTGAACTACCTTCACAGAGCAGTCCTTCTCAAGAATCTGACAGTTTCTCAGCTAGTCAAAATATTTCCAGCATTTTATGAAGCTCAAAGATGAAGTACCATATACACAACAGCTCGCCACAGGTCCCCATCCTGAGCCAGATGAATCCAGTCTATAACCTCCCATGTAATATTTGGAGGTTCATTTTAATAGTGTCATCCCACACACACCTGTCTTCCGGTATCTCTCCTTCAGTTTTTATCACTAAAACCCTGAACGTCTCTCTCCTCTTCCTCGAGCATGCTACACGCTGCACTCATAATAATTATGCCTACCCTTATTTTATGAAATGCTCATATGTTGGTATTTGATGTCCATATGTTTGAACCCAGTAACTTACTAAACTGATACACTTTAATAGAACTTGGTAAGAATGTTCTGCTACTACAGTCCACTCCATCATCACATTTCTTAATTTTCTTGTCATTAAAACCAACATGGCTGGCATGCGCATGTCCGTGGGAGTGACATTTGAACAAATTAACACAAGCCATTATGTTTTCTGCAGTAATGCATCTACATAAATGAGGTATTAGGTTAATTTTTGTGTATAATGTTAGCTAACATGATATTTGAGTGAAAAATATATGTAACATCGCCTGTACTTTTTAATAGGAATAAATAATACTACACCATTTGAAGCAGGCACATGATATTTTGAATGGAGACAGCTCCTTAGTATTCATACCTACAAATTCTGTAAAAACCATTCTTTCCCTTGGTATCTACTGCAAACACGACAATGATGCAAATCTTACACTGTATACTCATTAACTTAATATAATCAGATTCTATGTTAGTGGAAAATATGCAATGAAATAGATCATTAAATGTTACAATTCCTGATGTACGATACCAGATAGCTTCATCATATAAAGCAGACTATTTTCTACAAGCAAGTGTAACAGGGTTTTCCCACAACTTCTTGTTATTCCTTACCTGTAAAAAGATGCCTACTGTGCCATATACTGAACAAAATTATGTTCCGTGAAGCACTGTTTCATGTCTGATCCTCAACCAGCACTAAATTACAAACACTGACCAGCAATCCCACATCTGCAGGATTGACTAACTTACCGCATTGGACAGTACCTTTATTGCACAATTTGATGATTAAGATGATCAACAGAAAAAATTACTAAAATTTATTGTTAGGAAAGTAATAGACATACAGTACACATACAGCACCATAAATGGAAATTCAAAAAAGTATTTTAACATGTTATGCATGTTAAATACGCACCCCATTTTTTGCCCTGCACATACTGAAATGATTCTCAACTCTGTGCCAAAAGTTAACATGTTGCAGTTTTGATTAATACCTGAAAGACATGAAGATAAACCAATTGTTATGTTCCAACATGAGGGGGTGCCACCACACATCCAAAATGAGGTGACCACATTCTTGAATAAGCAGCTGCCTGAGTAATGGTTCAGACAATGAGTGTCCAGCTGTGACCTCCCTTGACTTCTTCCTGTAGGGCCTTGTGAAGGATGAGATTTCCATTCTGCCAACATGCCAATGCTTAAAACCCTACACAACCTGACAGAATGGCACTGAACAGCAAAGTGAACACAATGAATAGCCTTTATTATAGAACGTTTGGCATGAAGCAGAACATCATCTTGCTGCATGCAGGGCATGCAGCAATACTGAACTGAATATAATATGATAACTAACAAACATTCTGAGTTATTGTTTACAATGCTGTGTGTTTAATTTCTGTGTGGCTAATGCTTTGCAATTATCAATAATTTTTCATAATCACATTATTCAAAACCAGTCTGCATTTTAGTCTGCCTAACATCCTTAACCCCACATACATTCACTGGAATATAACAGTGATTTTCTGCCTTTTCACAACACTGTGGGATTCTGAAAGCAATCATTTTTCACATCCTTTATCAAGTTAGCTCTTTGCCAGGAACCCTTCTTAAATTATTTTAAGCTCCTACACAAGCTTCTAATATTCCTGGTTTAATATATGCTCTAAATTAATCAATTTTACCTTCTAAATATTCCCACTTGGTTCCTGAAACTTCTATTGGTTTCACATCTTGCACTGTCCAGCTCTGATTGCCAATAATTTTCATAAGATCCTGTAACCATTCCAAATTAGTTTGCTATTGTAATCCGAAATTCTGAACACCCATCTTCAAATTATGTTTACACTGCTTCATTTGAAATTACCTACAATCTTTTCAGTTGAGATCTTCATATTCTCTCTAAATATTGTCAAAAAATGTCCCATTCTTTCTCTAAAGTTACAAACCTGTCTGAGATTTTAACCTGACACTGTTCTGTAAATTCCACATTGTTTAGTTGCTTGGGATGGGATATCTTCACATCAAAATTCTGTAATTCTCATTTCTTTACTGACAAATCTCTCCCATTGTTTGCAACCACCAGATGGTGATCACTATCACAGTCAGCTCCCCTGAAAGATTGCACATGATGGATAAATGAATGTCGGCTCATATCAATCAATATTTGATAAAACAGTTTTCCAATCAGAAGAGGTCGCAAGTGTATTTACGAATGTTCTGAGCAGGAACATTTTGTGCCTGACAACTAGAATTTTTGATGTGGCAAAGTACACTACTGTAATAGCATTACCATTATTAGTTTCATGTAAACTCTGGGCTTGAAAATATCCTCCCTCCCTGATTTCTGTTGAAATCTCCTAACTGAATTTTCATGTGATGCTTAAGGAAAAGATCAGCTGAAAAATTTAAAGTTGAGAGATGCGCATTCAGAATAATAATATCACACCAGCAACCTCTTAGCATTACATATATCTTATCACTAACAAACTCTACTCTTGTATGACTCCCTCATGTAAAAATTATATTCTTCTAATCACAGTCTTTCTTATGCAAATGTCAATTGTGATCTTTACATACCGCACATCATTCTTACGAAGGCAGACGTCAAACTCAAGTCATGGTAGTAAAACTATTGCAACTGGTATAGAGAAAAGTCACAATCAAGTATAAGTTACAAAGGTTCCAGTCTTTTTGGGATGTGAATCTATGTCTGCGCTCTTTTGGGATTAACACAGTATTGAATGGCAGTTTGTTACCGACGTTTTGAGACAGCCTATGGGTCCCATCTTCAAGGGTCAAGCAGTTACATCTTCCTGGACTGCTTGACCCTTGAAGATGGGGCCCATAGGCTGTCCCCAAAACATCAGCAGAAACTACCATTCCACACTGTAAAATCCCAAAACAGTGCAGATCTCACTCACACCCCGACAGAAGCCTGAAATCATGCATTAGCCTATGTCAATTGGTAAACACTTACCGGTGTTTTTCCTTGGGCTGCTTACATCCAGAATAAAAGGGCAGCAAGCTCCTCTGAAATGTAGGTGACTCATAACCAACTGACATGGCACCATGTCCTAGAAGACTTGATTCATCATCAATACCACAGTGAGAATCTCACATATCATAACATAAATATGTCAGAGTAGGTTCTAAAGCATTCATGTGTATGTAACACATATATAAAATTAGCTCAATTATAAGCCAAATGATCTAAATATTATAAAATTCATGACATTCGGTATCTTTCTGTGAAGGTGTACACAATGAATGCAAAGCACAGTAATGACTATTTAATTTTCCAGTTGTATTCTCAAACAAATATTACAACTGCTGGTGTGTACAAAAGTTTTCCTCTAGAAGATCTTGATGATATTATGAGGTCTTAATGGACCACAGGCCTGAATCAGTTACTAAAACTCCTCAGAGTTCTAAACATTAGATGAGAATCTCTCTGAAACTCTGTGCAGTCCAACACCTACATATTTTAGTGTTGCTATCCCTAAAACTGCAAAGTCACATGCCCTTGAAAGTTACAATTTCTTAAACATGGCATTTCATATATCTGTTCTGGTATTGCCATTAAACACTAAGTATTTTGCAAATATTTATTTAAAGACTTAACATAGATATTGCTTTTGAACATATTTTATGAGTTTCTAGGTAAAACTTTATATTACTTCCAACTCCCAGATTTGCTTGTGTTCCAAACTAAAGCACACAGCTTTAAACTGCCTGCTTGCAACTAAAGCTGTCTGTCATTAATGTGAGCTGAGACTGCCCTTGACCACTGTGTTGCATACCTCTTTAACATTCATGATTTTGTGCAAGGTGAGCAAACACACAAACCTCACACACGGGTATAAACCCAAGGTACAGAAACATATTACTACAGCTAATCAATGCAGGCGAATTTCATGAACGGGGACCAGAATATAAACCCTGTAAAAGTGTACAAACATCATGTCTACAAACTACATTTTAAAATATTAATGAAAGTTGTCATTCCGAGTAAACTTGTTAAGTACATGTAACATACCACTCAGTCAATAAAATAACAAAAAATAAACCCTAAAAAATAAGGAAATTGCACTTTACAAAAATTCATGTCCTGAATACAATGTAGTCTCTTCAGTTTTAAGTTTCATAGGCCTAACAAGTACTCTGTTATACATGTAGACGTGTGTAAAACAACGTATACACAGTTCAGAAAAAGCTTGTTTTTAACTATGAAGCCACTAAACAACATATATGTAACCAGAAATGAAATATTGAAGTGTGTTTAAAAAGTAAGTTTAACTTAAATTTATAAAAGTATATACCATATACAATTTAATACATATTCCAAAACACATCCTCTTACGAAACTGCACAACAATGTGCAACAAGCCATTTCTGACTATACTGTATAATAATGTAAGTATGATCCCCCTACCGAAGATCTGTGTAGGCCCAAGTATAAACTAGTTCAATTACACATTCACAGTTGGTTCAGGTCAATCTTCTGAGTAGTAGGAGACAAAGACCACATCACCACCAACGTTGATAAGACACTGACCCTAGAACCAAAGAAGCTCAATAAATACAGACATAAGAGAAAAAATGCAATGCAGGGGGGAAAAAAGGAAAGAATACCAGTTTAAAGACAACATCCTTGTGTTTTTAAATGATTAATAAATAAATAAAAATCACCATCAAACACAAAAACATTTTTTGTGATACAACAGGCTGTTACAAGCCAGTTACATTTCTTGGTCCTACCAGACCATCATCAGGCTACATACAAGAAATTTTAAAAGATGGTAAAAATGTAAATACTTATTTATATAAATACAGTTCTGTGTGAAGGTAGTTTTCATTAATTAATTAATGGAAAGAGCACACAAATTCACTGGCACACTTGACAGCTGAAGGACTAACATTCATAACAAGTTTCATAAAATATCTCAATTGGTTTAAAAATTTGGAAGAAAAGACAGAAGGGCATTACACCATAAGCATATTTTCCCATAAAGAGAGTAAGTCAAAACACATTTTTCACAAGCCAATGCATCTCAGGAGAGTGTCTAGACAATATGTGAGCAAGCATTACAATCAAGAGGTGATACAGTATTTGAGATGCTCTATATATGACAAAATGTGCCTTGTACCTGTCAAGAACAGCCGTCAGTCAACTATGTGGATTAAATTGAAGGTGACAGAACAATGTCAGAAATTAAAACTGGAGAGGAACAGCCCGCATTCTGTTATACAGAATTATTCCAGTTTGACTCCTATTTTAGGTACAAGTATCCTATATGCAAGTTACCCTTACAAATTTCATCCCTCACTAGTTTTGATGTCTACTACAGACAAGATTAGAGCTGCAGTTCACATAGTGGTGACTATAAAAATTATTCTTATGTATCAGAACATAACTCAACTATCGTTCTACATGTTATGTTCCATAAATATTCGCATAATTGTATTTTAACTATTTTGATGTTGATTTTCAGAGTTCCTAATTGCTGCATCTCTACATCAGTCTTAGAAAGAACAGTTTAAATTTCACGTGGTGTAAAAGATATCGATATACAAAAGTTTACAACAATTTTAAACCTTGTCTAATACACAATTATGTGATGTACATACTCCCTGATGATGAATCCATTGGGATTGAAATATTTTAATATAAAATAACATAAATATAACTTTAATATAAATAACACTAATATAAGTTGGTTGTTAAAAATATTAATTATGAAAATTACTGTCTTTTAGGACAATGTCTAGATTGAGCAAAATTTTTGTCCAGTGAAATTTTAAAGCAGAAAACTAGAAGCATGTCATGTGTACAACAATTATATCTGCCTCCAGAAAGTGAAGTCCTTACAAAAAGTGCTGGAAGCATTTCTCCAAGGTGGTGTACATTACATACATGTAAAGTGGCCACATCTTGTAATGATCAATGCTGGGCACGACAGTAACATAACTGTCATTTAATTAAAATCCTTACTTAATCCTTAACTACAACTATAGGAAATGTACGAAATTTACTTTTGTTTTTGTGGATTTGTTATTGTTTGATTTAACAAATTACAAATCACAGATTTCAGAAAGAAGTATATGTGATCATGTGTGAACAAATTCGAAGGACACTAAATTATATAACATAATGAAAATGATAGAGTTTAAAACAAATCTGGGTCATTTATAACTCAAAAGAGACAGCCTGCTGTGTTAGCAAACTGGACCGGCACATTGAACGTAAGACTGAATTCTACTTTAGTTAACCCTTGCAAATCTAAATATGTTATATGCTGAAGATTGCCACCTTCTGGGACACAACGACGTTCAGTCTAGCAGAAATTTAAAGAAATTTCAGGGAAAAAACTGCTTCCATCTTCAGGAGGTGAGACCACTATGTTTCTCCGAAACATCGGTAAATTTATACAAGTCTACCTGGTGTCACATTCCAGAAGATGGTAAACTTCACAGCCAAAAGTGTCAGAAACTCAAATCTCGAATGTTATATATCATCACCACCACCACCACCACCACCGTCGTCGTCGTCATCGTCGTCGTCGTCGTCGTCGCCGCCGCCTCCACCACCGCCGTACAGATTTTGTCTACGTTAAACCTGCCATGCAAATTCTCACAGTATCGCACCGACCCCATCATTACAATAATATACTCATCATCAACAGGTCTACATCACACAAAATTTGTATCAAATGTCACATGCCTAGCACCAGAAGTTTACAAGTCACTAACATCAAACTGAAAGGTGTGTTGGTGGTGGTTGGTATACATAAAAAATATGTGTTTATGCTTTACCAAAGCTGCATAGTTGTCGAAGACTCCATAATAAGTATCTGTGACTTCCAGGTTGCTATAGCTGACAGCAGACAATTGAAAAGTACGAGAATTGGCTAACCCCCAATGTCCTAACGTTTGTACCAAATGTCATTAAAATCGGCCAAATGGTTCAACAGTTGAAAGGAGCTCACATACATTACATACATACATTACATACATACATTACATACACACGTACGTACATACATACATACATACATACATACATACATGGTGAGCTCGCAAACCCAGTTACTGCAGGTCAGTTACGATGTCCCTCTTACAGGGATCCCAAGAACCCTGTTCCGCCTAAAAAGTTCATCCTAGAACAGGTCACGAAGCCCCAGTGGGGGAGGGGGGGGCAGAGGAATAGCTCTACTCTTTCTTTAACCCCGGAGTTAGATAAGGGTGCGTGGTCAACGCCACAACCCGGCAGCTTTAAGCCCAGAAATGGGCCCGTACCCACTGTACAGGAGGCTGGGTGGACCCCACGGCCGGTCTCACCGGGTTCGGAAAGTTCCGCTCCCACCGGGTTTCAATCCCAAGACAGTCCAGCCAGCCAGAAGCAAGTCGCTATACAGACTAAGCTATTCCAGCACACCCTGCTCCGCGTAAAACAATGAACGCCTGTAGTTTCGAGCAGAAGTATGCAACCCCGTCATTTGTAGAGCCAAGCCAAGTATTGTTATCGCAGAGAAGCTATTAATGAGGTTTTGCAGTGGGGAAGTTAATCTAAAGTTGGAATTGGGTTGAAGCAACTGTCGACATTTTACTTTCTTCACCGAATGGAATAACTGAAACACAACAGCAGAGAGGCGAATGACAGTCAAAACAAAACAGACCGTAAAATACAACAATTCTCCACAATTCGTGTAGAGCCCGTATTAACTACATGTACGGTATCACCTGATGTAACGGTTCTGCAATCCGCTCACATAGCTTTTCCATACGTTTCATATTAATGTCAATATGGACAATGTTTATAACCGTATACAGCATTAACTGTTGGCTCTTTATAGTGTGGACGCGTAGATGTACAGATGAATAAAAGCTAAGTTTAACCCTTTACAGACGAAGCGCAGACCGCTCTATTTAAAGGCCCAGTCCGTACCGCGCTGTAAACACTTTTCATCTCGGTTATAAAAACCAATCAGTTTATGCTGTAAGTGGCACAAGTCG
>Ga0123352_10007775_pt1 | contig 16592 bp, 9 predicted proteins | sample TergutLab28metaG_FD_89700 | JGI IMG/M metagenome (GOLD analysis project Ga0123352, IMG submission 89700) | Labiotermes labralis P1 segment gut microbial communities from Petit-Saut dam, French Guiana - Lab288 P1 | ecosystem: Host-associated > Arthropoda: Insects > Digestive system > Gut ... | reverse complement strand
TCCCCGCTCGTACCCTAGTCACTACATTAAGCACGCTATCCCCGCTCGTACCCTAGTCACTACATTAAGCACGCTATCCCCGCTCCTACCCTAGTCACTACATTAAGCACGCTATCCCCGCTCGTACCCTAGTCACTACATTAAGCACACTATCCCCGCTCGTACCCTAGTCACTACATTAAGCACGCTCTCCCCGCTCCGTTTACAATCCAAAGCCAAAAATAATAAGAATTCACGAGTCGCAGGAGATATGCACGTGCAATACAGATTACGGCGTAACCGAGGTTAGCTGGTCAAGGACACTCGTACAAGCTACAGCTACTTATTGGGTTCTCTTTTTTGCAGACAAAAGTCAAAATTTGTAAAGCTAAAACGTAAAAACTCCACAAGAAAAACTTACGCCCGCAATGCCATTAAAGAAACAAATTAGACAGGAAAAAGTATTTGGCACGTCGGTAAGTCGTACGATCCCAATAACCTGCTGCTGCTGGGGCCTGTACTACGTAACCTAACAGCGCTGTACAGCCATATTCGTCACAGCTTCAGGTAACAACTTAAGGCTGGAAACTCGTAATTTGACAATACAGTTTCCTTTTGTGTAACCATAACAACGTGAGTCACACTCATTTTGCCGACGGACTTAGGGAGGGGACGCAACGAATTGCCGTCGGCTGTGTGAGGCCAGCAGGTGCAGGCGACACACCACGACATGTCCTGCTAACTGCGATACACCTCTCGGAGGTTACATTTTGTATCCGACCTTGGAGACGTTCCTGGATAGCCAAGCCAGTAAAACGACTGCTTACAGACTAAAGTACTCGCTCCAATTCAGAGAGGTTCTCAGTCTTCACTTCAAGGTTGGCACTGTGTTACGACCTTAAGGGTCATCAAGTAGTGTTGCGCACTAAACGTAGGTACGGTTCCTTTCTAGGAGGTACGCGAACGGATCGCGAAGGCAAGTATTTTAGTGTCCAGTTAGTGCAATCAGTAAACTGCTGCTTTCCACGCCGTAAGTGACACGAGGTTGAAAATGAGCATTCTTAAACCAAGACCAACAGGCTATTTACTGCAGGAAACTTCACTCCCATTTGGCTCCCTTTAGGGTATGATGTTTGGTTGTATTGTAAATATATGTTCTTATATTATTATTATTATTATCATTCCTGTTATCACCTTTATGCGGGGTATGTAAATTATATAACCGAAACAAACCATATTTTTAGGGTATATAGTGTTGCAGCTGTTCTGAATTTACAATTTGTGCTACATGTAATGTTATTTCGCCCGTGAAATATGTTTCGTACTTTGTACTTTTACATTAGAATTACTTTTACATTATTATTATTATCATTATCATCATCATCAGCGCTATTATTATTGTTATTATTGTTTCTGCTAACTTATTACTTTGCCTGTTGTTGTGTACGGGTGTGAAACTTGGTCGCCCAAATTGAGGGAGGAAGGAAGGCTGATGGTGTTTGAGAACAGTGCTGAGGAGAATATTTTAGCCTAATAGGGACGGGGTAATAAGGGGAGTGGAGAAAACTACATAATGAGGAGCTTAATGATCCGTACTCCTCACCCGATGAGATAGGCGGGGTATGTAGCGCGTATGTGGAAGAAGAGAGGCGTATACAGGGTTTTGAAGGGGAAGTCTGAGGGACAGAGACCGCGTAGGAGACCCAGGGGTAGATGGGAGGAAAATATTAAGATGGATCTTCAAGAAGTGGAATGTAGGAGCATGGACTGGATCGATGTGGCTCAGGATAGGGACAGTTGGAGCATGGATTGGATCGATGTGGCTCAGGATAGGGACAGTTGGAGCATGGACTGGATCGATGTGGCTCACGATAGGGACAGTTGGAGCATGGACTGGATCGATGTGGCTCAGGATAGGGACAGTTGGAGCATGGACTGGATCGATGTGGCTCAGGATGGGGACAGTTGGAGCATGGACTGGATCGATGTGGCTCAGGATAGGGACAGTTGGCGGGCACTTGTGAATGCGGTAATGAACCTTCGGATTCCATAAAATATGGGGACTTTCTTGACTAGCTGAGGACCAGTTAGCTTCTCAAGAAGGACTCTGCTCCATGAAGCAAGAAAGTAAGTATTGTTTCTGCTGAAGTTTGATTGTTGTTGTTGTTGTTGTTTGGACCTGGATAGATCAGTCCGTAGGTTACACTGAAGTGGGTGCCGGATTAACGAACAGGGAATAAGGCAGAGGCAAAGATTTTCCTATTTTTCACTGCGCCCAAACTGGCGCTGGGGCTTACCTAGTCCCCTAACCCCCGGGCTAAAGCTACGAGGTCGGGAAATAGATCAGCCACCGCTACTGGCGCCGAGCTTCAAAATTCATGGAGCTAGAGGCCTACCTCCACTCCTTCATTCGCCCTCATGCTTGTTATTTCAACATACACGAAGACAGATGTCTTCATTATTAGACCTACACCATTTCCCAACGATATTCTTTATCAGGGACGCCTACGCCAGCAACAAACTAGTCATAAAGTTTTTTGGGGGGTGGGGGGGGGGGCAGCACCGTTTCCATTCGGTACATGATCCTGGTGAATGAGATCCAGATCGAATTAAACTTTCGTTGACAAGAATTTTGGAAGAAATATTGACGCAGATAAATGTTTTAATTCTCTTCGGGCCGTAGGTGATGACAAACTAAGGCTGAGAAGGCATTTAAACTTTTTCATAGACGCTGAGTGTCTGGCAGTAGAACAGAAGGATCAGCGCTGCTATCAACGAAGCCAGCCGTAAGAAACTTTCCCGAGTCAGAAGGTTCTGTTTAATACATACACAGACGAACCCGGTTATAACGACATCGGTTTATACGACACCCCGTATATAGCGTCAGAAACTCTGTTACCAACTAATCCCTCACTGTTAATCACAACATTAAACCCCTCGGTTAGAACAACACTCGTTTATAACGACACAAAGTAACTTTCTTGACGTTATAACCGAGTTCGACTATAGATATTTTGTTCAATTTTTCCCTCTGCATAGACAAGAACAAAATGGATAAGGAAACGGCGATTAAGATTCCTGTGTTGTGTTAAACTTCTGTGCATTGTTATGTCTAAGAATATGGGAAGAAGGGCAAAGCCTACTGCTGTGGGACCACAGGATTTTACATCATAGAGTTAACATGATTACATTGAGAAAGGCATGACTAATAGGGTGCATAGCAAGTTTGGAGAAACAAACACAAAGAATGTAATTCAGACCACAAGGATCACTTGGAAGACCGAGAATAATAAAGAGAAAATTCATCCTTGATGTTGAGAGAAGGATATTGTGGTCAGTTCGTAAGTACAGCCCATTGTTAACTTAGCTGCTTGTTTAGTATTTTTCGAAATCTTCTTGCAACTACTTTGCAGGATAGATCACTTTCGAATATTTAGGACTATGCATAGTTTTTATTTTGCGTATTTTTCTGTCATGTCATTACTCGCAGCTACGGCAGAACGAACTAAACTTACAACTGTGATCCCACACCATCTTATTAATTGGCGAATAAAATATCCACGGTAACATCAGTGTACTAGAAGTGGAGTGTAGTGAGCGCAACGGAAACACAAGATGTGGAAAATAGTGTAAATTTATTTAGATCGGTATATACGTTTTCCTTTAAGAAAACCAGACACATAATAACACGACAAAGTGAAGTATTATTCAACCACACCGAGGTATAGTTCTTGCTTACGACAAAACTCGGAGAAGGACATATGCACAACAATAAATTAAGTAAATTTCCAATCTTAGAATGACACGTACTACTTGATGTGAAAAGTGAATTCTATAATGAATTTTATGAAAGCATTTTTAAAAGCTTTGGGTCGATCAAAACCCGAATCCACTCATCCCTCGCTTTTCACGGGTTCGCACTTCACAGATTTGCAAACAAGCGAGGTTGACCCGTGAATAAAAATACATAACTCGGGGCCGTAGTTGGATAAGAGTACCAAAATTGTTCGACAAATCGAATACGTCTTCAAGCTATACCGCATGGTGTTCAAGGAAAGATGGGGGGAAAAGAAGAAGTAAGGATGTTCAAGGAATGAAGGGGCGAAAAGAAGTAGGGATATTCAAGGAGTGAAGAGGGAAAAAGAAAAAGCAGCTCCCGTTACGATGATTCTGAGAAGAAAATAAAAAGACTAAAAAAAGTTAAAATATTATTTTTGGAGGGTGGCTGATTATCCGCGGTTTTTTATTTTCGCGGGGTCTTAGGACCTATACACTGCGAAAAGACAGTGATGATTGTATCTGGTTGAGGGTTACCATAAAATACCAAAAAATATTCAGTGTAAAGTACTGATATTTCACAAAGTTATATCTTTTTTATATGTAAGTCGGTATCCCAGGGAAAAAATTCCACACAAACCATCCAAAGTTTACATAAATTTCAATTTGGAAACAACACCTCGCCGTATTTGTACGTAAATATGCCTTCCTGTTTCTTTGTCCCAGAGCAGAACATAAAGGTGCAGTAATGGAAGGTAAAGTAACATTGTGTTCCTGTGAGATTGCGCACGTGTAATGAAAGAACGCGCCAACAAAAAACAAAAACAATTTTCCAACAACAATAATAATACAAACTGTAAGCCAAACAACATCAGAACATCTCCAGACCCTGGTGAGCTGCTTGCAATGACTAGCAGCATGACAGTACAGGGATATATACAGACGGTAACTAATGTACAAATGCCTGTAAAGAAAAATAAGAACACAGCGATATAACATGTGATTAAAATGTAAGAGTACGTTAAGCAGCTGAATATACAAGTTGGTAAATTTTTTTGCCAGTAAGTCTTTTTCTGTAAAACGAAACTATAAAAAAAGTTGTACATAAAATGCTATAATAATCAGATGTGTATGTAAAAACGTTTATACTTAAGAACAACAATGATAAATAAGAGCGAAAGAAAAGTAAAAATGAAGGTACCCAGAATTTTATAAATAGTTTGGTCGATTAAGAATTTCGTAGTCACTAAACATGACAGGGTTCAAAACAAAATTTCGCTCGCATTATTACACAAAATTTATCAAGCAAGTCACACAGCAATAAAGAAATCTCTAGCCCCCCACCCCCGGCCAAAGAAAGGAGAATGATGACTGTAATACCTAGAATCTTATCGCTCTAAATCGTACTGCAACGCTAAATTGAGGGAAATCACAAAGGACGACGATATTCTGCAAGGCAGGCAAAGAAATGAACAAGTTACTGTATTTTGACGATAAAATCATTGCAAAGACCATTACTGATATAGGGTATTGTCATAATGCACAGCGGTGTTATTTAAAATATGGCCCTTTGGAACACAGTGCTTGCTGGTCACAGGTTTACTTGTCACTGGAGATTTCTACTGCTGAATGATAATAAACCTGCAACCAATTTAAGTGAGGAGCTAAAAGACATTCCTCACAATTAGCAACGTCCATGTTCTAGTCTCTCATTATCAGCTGTTGTGCAGCATTTTACTTACACAGTTAACAACAACATTTGTTTTTTGCGGCAATCATAGGACCAACTTATTAAGTAAAGCCCTGCATGAGATTCTTCGACCTTACGAAGCCAGTCCGCACTCACACACCCTCTGTCGATAATATGAAATCTGACAGTGGGTGTTCAACAAGTAATGTTTCCAAAGTCATAACAACCACAACCAGAAGTCATTACGAAGTCAAATGTAACCTCTTTAATATACTGACACGATATTTATTTAATTTTAGGTGACATCGTCTCGCTGTGCATACCTTATCTATCGTTATTTTTACTATCCGATAAACACAACTAAATTGATCTTGTTTATATGATTTTTACTCCTTATGTGAACAAATGTCCTACCTGATGATGACTCATGTGGAGAGCCGAAACATGTAGTTGTATCGAATACATACCAAACGAACAAGACCTACACAGTTGAGTCTTTCGTATAGTAAATATAACACTTGTGAGAAATATTATTTATCAGCATTATCCCAGATGATATTGATGCCTTTTTCCAACCTTCGCACGAGTTTAAAATTACGTCGTGGTAAACTCGGGCTCTTTTGTTCCCTACAATTCACGAACAGCCATTTTCACTTTAAGGTTCTCGTGTAAAGCGAAACCATGCTTAAAATATAACGATACTTGGTGGAATAAACGAAATACATTGAACACTGCAAAGACTTACCACTTAACTTTCATGCGCCAGAGAAACTTACTCATTTAATATCCCTCGCAATACTGCGTTAATCTCCCATCTGTTCGTTTTCTTCCAAATGATCTCTTACCTTTCTGGACTTCTCACTTCATATTTATCTATGTTTCACCTCCACCATCCACATCTCTTATATTCAATGCAATAATTTCTTCAATATGTGCAGTAGGGAGGGTAGCACCCTTGCGTCGTATTCGGGAGGTTTACTGTAACATCTCCACTCCGATGCCTGCTACGCTGAAGTTAAATGTGGTTTTTCTCAGCTGTTTCAAGACAATATCTGGACAGTGCCTCAAGTTAGACCGCGGGCTCTTAATGCTATTTTTTTTTTAATTCATCACTCAGTAACCTGCCTACCATTCGACTCTATATAGCCCGAGATAGTGACACCGCCGTCAAATAAACCACAGACGAATACATAAATATATAAATATTGTCATTCCACGAAATAATGTACAATGTGTAGTGACAGGAAAAAAGCGAGAAAATGTTAACATCTCCCTAGGAGCAGAAGTAACTAGCACATTCTGTTTCACGAATATAAATTACAAACCGAATTGGGGGTAATGTGTGGGCAGGAAGTGAGTCGAGCTGTGAGCCAATAAATCATAACGCTCGCGAGGGCAAGAGACGGCTCGTTGTAAAGTAACGTACATGCAGTGGCGGCTGCTTTGCGAACATAAAATAAATTCAGTCGGAAAAAAAGCAAAGAATAGTGGATCCTATTATAGTCAAAGGCGGCTCTTAATATAGCAAAATACAGTCAATGTTGACTTCCTTACGAAATTAAACTAAAGATCAGTAAATCAAACAAAATGGAGGCAATAGAGCTACGGCAGACCAGAAACATCTCGTTAAAGCGGTACACACACAGCGACTGAATGCATGTGAAAGAAATATCGAGATTGTTAGTCAATAAATCAAAGTAAAAAAAATTGTTTGTGTGTGTTCGAGAAGTAAATCGATATGACAGCGAAAAACTCAGGAAAGGATATGGCAAAGTGGCGGATTGTAGGTGAAAAACTTTAACTCGGGCTGTGTGACAAGACAGTAACGTGTCTGGACCAACAGCGGATCGCACTGGCGCAGGGCAATCCAGTGGCCACCGGTGTTTAATCAGGAGACCTTAAATACATTCCGTGCCTCAGTAAATAGTGGACTAAGCTAACAAACGTTGTTCCCATTTACGGCGTGAAAAGTATTAGAGATTTTGAGTCTAACGTCGTCGATATGATGCATCAGGTGTCCGGTTCGGACCTAAACCAGGTCGAAGTGTGTCTACTGAGGTTTCAGGTTCCATTTCTCAGTCTTGCCAGGCAAATTCCGGAATAGGTCAGGACAGTTTACGTAGAAAATTTTTTGTGTTGCAGAACTTCACATAGAAAGTTTGGTTCGAGTCAAGACCCACTACTTCTCTAAAAAATAAACTCATTATGTTACAAATGTATGGTTAGCAACGGTAAATTTATTCCATATGAAAGTTGTGAGGCGTAGTGGGAGGCGGGCGGTTCTCACAGCACACGAATTGCAACTCAGCTAGACGTTTAAAGAGTATATTCCGGGTTTCTGAGGTTTTGATACACGACACTGTTTAGCCACGGCATTTAACCGGTCACGGGTAACATGCCTGGCATCCCTTGGCATCTCGAAGCATTCATGTATCTTAAGGGGGAAAGATCAGGTTCTCTGCCTACTCCGAAATTCCTAGGCTTTGATAAAGACAACCGACTGCCAAGCAACAACGAAATACCGAGCCACATATTTAGTACGACGGACAATTATGGTTGTTAAACTTATCCCTCATAATTTCAATGGAATTCATCCCTCATAAATTTGAGGAAAGTGAGTTGTTTTCCAAAGTCCGGGTAATAAAATTTTCAATAACAATTACCGTCCATTTGACTCACGAGAACCCGAACTGACTGCTGTTTAAGGTATACAAAGCGCAGGATATACGGACCGTTGCTCGTTACTAAACACACGTGTTCAATATTAACCGCATGTGTAACTCTATCTGCGCTCGGTGCAAACAGCTCCACACTTATGGCATATAGTTACATCAGAGGTTAAAGTGATTACTGATGAGCACTTATTTGTACTGAAATTGTTGTGGAATAATAATTTGTAGTTAATGGAAACAACCAAATTACTGCTAACATCACTGAAGCGACAAGCCGGACCTGTGTAAAATGATCAAATTATATGCACCAATACTGAAAATTTAAAACGAATCATTTTGCGAGTTATTTATTTGAATAAACAATCACCCGTTTAACGAGAGCATGTCCGAATGTGTCCAGTCACAGATATCGAGAAAAACTCAACCGAGGGAACTGAGTAAAAATAAATGTTCCAGCATAACTTCCCATTCCTATCCAGCGGACATCCTATCGTGCGACGCCTTAATACACCTCATCAAAAGAATCCGGACTTAGTTTGTTTCTCGTATTAGGGAAATTAACTCAGTCCGAATACTTTGTGATCTAATATCTTACGGCGGTGAATGATAGGATGACCGCTGGAGATGAATGGGGAGGAATGCCGGAACATTTCTCTCTTTCTCCTCATTTCTCTCGGTTGAGTTTTTCTCGGTATCTATGACTGTACACATTCGGACATGGACTCGTTAAACGGTTGGTGGTTTCTTCAGATAAATAACTACACTCGCAAACTCTCACTGCAGCCATTCAGTCTGATGCAGTAATCGAGATTAATACGCAACACAATGTGTAAAACATTTTGAGCAAAACTTGAGACAACGGAAACCGAAAATTGTCAAATGATTAAAATTGTCATTCGAGACGAGGCCACGAGCCGTACGTATGCAAGCTGCTGAGTGGTTCTGAGGCTTTAAAGATGGGCACATCATCGTAGAAAGTGACGAGCGGACTGGACGTCTTTCACCGAACAGATGGGCAGATGTGATACCAAAGGCGCGTGATTCAGTGACAGCAGATCGAAGACTAACCAAAGGGGAAGGAACTGAGAAACTAGAAATTTCTTCTGGCTCATGCCAGGCAATTTTAGCTAAGTATCTGGGCAAGAGACGTGTGTCAACGTAGTTCGCCCTACGGCTGTTGAGAGCGGAGCTGAAGAAGCCAAGCCTGTCTGTAGCCTCTGATTTGCTCGAATGTGCAGCAGAAGACTAACAGGAGCGTACAGTCATGACCCCGAAACTAAACAGCAATCTTCACAACGGAAAACATCATCACGACAAAAGAATGCGCGCAAAGTTGTTCGATGAAAGACGAAGGTGATCTTTATCACTTGTTTCAAAGAAGGCGTTGTGCACCATGAATACGCTCTATGAGGGCAAACTGTAAACAACCAGTTTTACTCCCAGGTATCTCCGTGATGCAGTTCGCCGTTAAAGACCAAGAATATTACTGTCTGTGCATGGCAAATTCATCGCGACTAGGCACCGGCGCACTCATCCGAACTTGTGAAGCAATTTTAGTCAAACACCACATTCCACAGGTGCGTCAAATTCCGTACTCATTTTTTAATGTTTTACCTCCCTCCAAATTAAAAACGCTTTGACAGGTAAACGGTTTGAAGATGCGGAAACAGTCAAACTTACCGCGACCTAGCAGCTTTTAGAGATCCCCAAAACAAAGCACGAGTTGCTGCTAACAGTGGAGCAAGTGTATCCAAGAAGAAGATTCCGTTCTCAAGGCAAGTTTAGTATCATCAGTTCCACAGCACCAGCCCGGATACATTTGGTCAGACCTCGTATATTTTGAGCTACTAACAGTAACGTGAACGAAACCACAAATAAATATATAAGTCAAATAGACACGAAGTACTTATTGCACTGAATTTACATAAAAAGGATTTACCTTTCAAAATGCGTATGAAGCCTTTGTTCTCTTCAATGATTGAGAAAGTTAATAGAAACGTATCCGTTCTGTTGTAGCACAACAACAAAGATTGCAGGAAAATTTTACCCGACAATACCGTGCAACAATCCAGAGAGCGATACCGGTTGACAAACACAACTATCCTTATCAAATAGGAAAAATAGACGTACCCAAACATCAGCCATAATACGACAACGGAACTCACATTTGAATATCCAGTGATCATCAACGCACTGTTAAGGAAGAATTTTTAAATATTTTAATGTTTAGACACAATTCTGTAAATAACACACATTATAAACAAAATCAAGACCTTTTTAGTAAGTTTTTAACTAGATGTATTCCACAATTGTAAACACTATTGGATCCCAAAGTGAGCAAAGTATCTGGTAACGGAAAATGTTGTAAGGGCCTGAAGATGGCTAACTTTTAGTCGAAACGTGTAGCCTTGCTTAAGAATAAAAAAGATTGTGCTGACTTATACTGTGTAACGTTAATTGAATTACAAGAACATCGTGATGCCTTCATTCAGAATATTGAGAAAATAGCTAAGCAACTGGTCGAACCGGACCAAGGACACAATTTTAGATTTAAATATCCATAAACTCTCTTAAAACAAAAGTGAAATTTAAATCGAGTCCATTCAGTAACAGCTAAAACGACTGTGTATCAAAGACGGACAAGCAACAGGCCAGGCCGGCCGCTCTAGAGACGCTCTAGAACAAGTTAAGAGCAGAAAATTCTGAAGTCGTTAATCTGTTATTCGCTTTCACTTAAACGTACACCAATGAATCCCAGTGCACTATGATTGTTTAACGATCCTAAATCATTGCACTAATTTTTCTGGGTGTACGTTGACCGGCCGATAATAACAAGGAATGGCTCCTGCCGTTTGGATTATTTGGTTAATTCAGCATGTCAAATTATTTTCGTAACTCGACCTTTGGAAGAAGCTGGCTCTTCGGTATTGTCCACATTATGATAATGATAACCGTTCTGCACTCCGCCGCAGATCCGTCCATAAAATAGGCTTTTTATTCTTCAACGTTTTGTTTGACGTTAAGTAACCCTTTGTACTTCATTGACACTCCGAGTGTAACAAAGTGTTACAACAATTCTTATATTGTAGTGATAAAAGACTCACTTTGGTATTAGAGAGATCTCGGGTTCGAATCCCTGTAATGAGCAACGAGAGTCATGGTCTTGCTCAGTGGTTCCAGCACCTTCCCACCCGTTCTCGACAGTGCATACACTCAACGTAGTAAATGACCGAAAACAGCCAAGGGAGCAGGCTGTTGCAAGAAAAATGCGCGAACTGTTTCAAGGGACCAAAGAAGCGCAGACCGGATATCCGGAAACCATCAGGCTCCTATCGTCACTTGTTTTCACAATAAAATCCACACGTTTGCCGCATGGCGGAGCGCGCGGCTGAACTTTGAAAAATTATATGATCAAAGATGACAACATTGGCTATCGAAATCAAACTGATACATTCAGCAATAGTCATACGATCGTGAAGTGTTGATCAATGTTTTTGTAACATTTCCGTCCGAAGCCAAGCCTTGTGCTTTGGGAAAACGTAACATTCAAGTATCTGTAAGCAGCATAATTAACAAGCGTCTGCAAACGTTCACAACCTACGGGTGTCCGAGAACAAAATAACTTACAAACACATTCAAATAGCATAACTTACAAATGTCAGAAGACATATGATCACAAAAGTACTCGTCCGGCCCAACAGCAATTAAAGGGAACGGGATACAGTAGCTGTAACGTTTGACAGTTGCATTCGGTTGCTACCTGTATCATTGAGCATTCTCAGACTGTCTGGGCGAATACTGCAGCAACGTTTTAAAACAACCACGACTGACATCTTACAAAACTTAGTAATTGACAAACTTAATGGACAAATTCTTGTTTTATAATAAGTTTATTATATTCCTCTACAAGTTTCGAGCACACAGTTCTCGAAACATGTAGGGGAATATAATAAACTTATTATAAAACAAGAATTTGTCCATTAAATTGGTCAATTACTAAGATTATACTGAGATGCACGGTCAGCAAAACATCAAAATTTAGGACACCTTTGAAATATTTGAATTTATGACTGGTCTTGTAATGTGACGAACGGTGTACATATAGCATCTACAGTTGACATTTTATATTTAAAGAATTTAACCAAGCAAGATGGATGCCTTGCAGGACGAATGTCTGATGTTACCATAAAAGGAACTTGGAGCTATACAGCCTGCATTGAATTGTTATGCGCCTAGTGAAGTTGAGGGTGCAATGAAAGAACTGGCTTGAGTAGGGAAGCAAGTAATAACTTAGGGGACAGCAGCATTTTGGTGATACCGTCACTGTAAAAGTGAAGGTACGGGACTTTTAAATTAGGTTAGCACGTTGTGTGAGTTGTAGGCAGGCCCGCAGTAGACGTGAGTGTCTTTTGATCGTATCCAGTGGCTGCTTTCTGTAGTAAAAGCAGCTGCACTGTTATAATTAGTACCGAAAACGAACACCGCATTTTATTACCGTGTGTGCGTGCATGTTTGACTCTTCATCCAGTTTGGCCTACCCGATACATGAGAAGCGGCATTCGATATAGTGACCTCGCTACCGGCTGATCAACCGAGCAGTCTTTGCTCGGATCCTGTCAGGAGTAAAAGAATTTTACTTTGTCCAAAATATCCAGAAGTGTTCTCAGGCCCGCCCAGCTTCCTAGTCAGTTTGTACAAAGGGGCTCTCACTCCGGGATAAAGCCAATTTGATTGATAGGATTTTGTGTCACTCAAGTTTTGTGTTATTGTATACAAGAGATCCGCTGTTGCTTAGACAAGCAAGAGTAAACATACTGAATTGCGAAGGTATGTAAAGCAGGTTTTCATTTTATTTCATAACATATAGCAGCATGCCTATACAGCACGCAAAGTGTTCCAATAGGTTTGCAGATTTTATAATGAGATTTTGCGGCCTACCATACACTCACCTATCATTTTATTACCAGTCCTCGACATATTTACAAATTTCGATGGAAGATTAATGTAAAAGTGGGAGTTATATTGCACCAACACACACACACACACACACACAATTTACGCTCTGCAACTTTCAGCAAACACCAACGCCCACAACATTTATTTGAAATACTGTGAGTGTTTTTATGTATTAAACACGTGACCGTATATCCGCTCCATTAGGCGCTTACATGATGTACTGACTACACGTTGTAATCGTCGCATTTCTACGACAAGAGGCCCAAAGCCCTTCTGCCAATCCTACCCCTACAGTATAATTCTAACACCACTATTCAAAACCTGGAGCTGGAGGGGGGGGGAGGATATTAGCCTTTACGAGTCCAAAAATCCGTTTATATTTCCAGGATTTTGCAGTTAACTAACGAATGGTCATTTCTGTCAACTTATACCTCCAACAAAAATTGAGACCAACTCTAAACAAAGAGACACAGTGCAATAACACAAGTTAATTACAGGAAGGAAAGAAAACAACAGAAACAGATAGCGAAGAAAAAGTTCCAGCGCAATAAGGAGAGTTAATTAAAAGAAGAAAAACAAAAGGAAGGAAGAGAGGACACAAACAAAGATTGCAGGGAATAAGCGGGGAAAAGAGAAAGAGAAGAGGAAAAGGTAGAAAGGAGGAAGGGAAGATTAAATTCAAGATGGCAGGTAATTAAAGGAAAACAAAAGAAAGAAAGAAAGAAAGAAAGACAGAAAAACGAAGATAAAATGGAAAGAAGGAACACAGAAATGGAAGAAGACAGAAAGAAAAACAAAAGAAGAGAATGAGCGAAAGAGAGAACGCAAGTAAGCTACCTAGCTTCAGTGCAATAATACAAGTTAATTGAGCTCAATTCGTCACCCGGGCCAGAAGGAACTGTTCACGGCCTGGTAACCTCAGATTCAGGAGTAATCTCGTTTGTTTCAGGGAATCCCCAAGCGCGTAGGAAAACACTTGGCAATGGGAGTATGTTAGGATTGTATGCAAGAGGAACTCAAATCTGGTTGCGTCCTTATGCACTCAATAAATTGGTCGTCAGAAGGAAAATTGACATGGCAAACAAAATTAACAAAGATGGTCACGTTTTGATGAGTCTCTTAGAAACAACAAGTTTGCATGTAGAAAAGATGCAGGCCTTTAGTACAAATGAGCATAGCACTCAAACAGCTGTCTGCAGGCTATTCAACATTCATTGAAATTTCTCTGAAAGTGTGGCATGTCTTCACAGGAAGTGGCAAAATGTATCAAATGTAAATGAATTTGTAAAGAGTATGGGGAGTATCGGCTATGTGCCTTTGCAAGAGCTGGAAAACTTTCCTAATAATAAGGAACCAAAAAGACAAGAATAACTACTCAAAAGAGCTATGCGCCTAGTTTTAGGTCTAAGTAGAGCGCCATTTTCTTTGGAAAATGCGTGCGACATAAACGGTAAAACGTCTGCTCACGTTATGTGTAAAACAGTGTAACTCCGACAGTGTCACATGAAGTCTTATGAACACGCATCAGTTGACTATGCACACGTCACAACGTTCGAAGAAACTTTAGAACAAATTAGGATCCCGGTGGCCGGCGGTCCAAGGTATAGGTCTGAAGCCGCATGATTGCTGGGATCGCAAATTCAAAACACACTGAGGACGTAGCTGCTCGTCTCTTGTTTTTATTGTGTGTTGTGTAGTTGCGGTCTCTGAGACAAGCTGATCACTCGTTTAGGGGAGACCTACCGGCTGCGTGTGTCTGTGTGTGATATATAAACATCAACTACGAGGTGACATAGGCCCGAGTGGAGATATCGCGCCACAAAAAAAGCACTAAATACACACAACTCAGTAGGCAGCTACCTGTAAAATTATTAATAATGTCATAGGTTCCGATATTGAGCAAATCTTTAGTCTTTGTACCACATCTAACAAATTTTAATTAGTCAGTCGAAGAGAAAAATTGTTAGGAACAACACTGTTTTCCTTGACTAACAAGAAGGTAAATATGCTGTTTTATTATTTATAGAGGAGACACAAATACAAGGCTGCCTTACTTTATCGTCTGCATCGTAAGATGTGGAGGAAAGCAGAACAGCAACAGAATGTTTATTTTTAATTGCCTTATGAAATAAAAAACATAAGAACATTAGGAAATGTAAAATTAGACGCAGCGTGTTGTTTTTAAGTAGCTGTGAAGTTGAAACAACTTAAAATCGTATTCTTCAGTCACCAGCATCGATGCTACTTTGGCATTTTGAAGGCCCATGGCAACGCGACAACCCTGCAACATCTTCTCTCCATCCTTTTCGTATACTCTTCTTCAGTCTCTTTCGTTGCTTTTATTAATACTCTATTGGCTGTTATTTTTACCGCCAGTATGGTCTTGCCTTTGTATTTACCAGCCAATTTCTTTCCTTAAGGAAGAACGGCATGCTTATGTCACACTGCTCAGTATTCATTACTTGAATTTCTGAACCAGAAACCATTATGAAAGAAATCTGGAGAAAAATACGGCATACTTTGTAAGCTACGTTTATTACTAACAACATAACGGAGAAGCGAAATTGTACGACGCAAGCGACTCAAGTTCATGAAATGACGAATGGTAAAAGACGTTGAACAAATACTAAATTTTCATTAAGGTTAATTTTGTGAAAGGAAAAGTAATAAAACAGTGGTCATGCGAATGTTTTCTTTTATCCTCAATTTCACGGTGGGAAATAGCGAACCACCGAACCTGGAAACGCGTAATTTAGTAAGAGATGGACCATTATCATACGTACATACTGGACATGAAACACCGTTCGATGTAAATAGAGCAACGGCGCTACACTTTGAGGTTGAATGGTAACAAATTAATATACCTTTACATAATCTGCGTTTAAGCACCAGGATATTTCCAGAAATTAAGTAAAATGCAAATACTAACGTAAACAATAAAGCTAATATCCAAGCACAGATCCATGGAACGGGAAAGAAGGATTCATGAGTTCTTCTCGGTACGCCTTGTTTCCTTTATCTCTCACTCGCTCTGTGCATAATGTCATTTGTTTCTTGCCGTCGGGCCTATGGGCTCCCAAATAAACACCAGCGCCTGAGCGTGACATAGCGACCGTATAACAACACAGCCTGTGAGAGAAACTCCGTCACTCTACAAGCATTTGAATATACAAACAACAAGTGCAGACCCAAAAGGGCGAAGATACAATTATATGATGATTAACTTCACGGTTTGTACCACTGAGCTGCTACTTAGCCTTCGTGAGAATGAAAGAATGAATTTTATCCCCCCTTTTTTGTAATTTCACCGCGCATTCTGCAGATTATTTAAGTACACGCACCAACACATGCACATATTAAGAAGTCTAAAATTTACATTAAACATTTAAAACGCCCCTACATGTTTCGATCACACGATCATCCTCAGGGAGCATATATTGTTCCTTGCTAAAGTTATAATTTAAAACATTCAGTGAATTACTTCGTTATGTTAACTTTGGTGCTGTGGCAGCATGTCG
>Ga0123352_10007774_pt1 | contig 16592 bp, 4 predicted proteins | sample TergutLab28metaG_FD_89700 | JGI IMG/M metagenome (GOLD analysis project Ga0123352, IMG submission 89700) | Labiotermes labralis P1 segment gut microbial communities from Petit-Saut dam, French Guiana - Lab288 P1 | ecosystem: Host-associated > Arthropoda: Insects > Digestive system > Gut ... | reverse complement strand
TTTTTTTTTTTTTTTTTTTTTTTTTTTTTTTTTTTTTTTTTTTTATTTCTCCCCCCCCCCCACAAAAAAAATGGTATACTTTAGAGAATGTGGGTTGAATGAGTGGGAGGGGAGGGTGCATTGTCAGGTTGGATTTTTTTCCTTCGTCATTTTGTCCAGCCTGTCCTGGGGCCCACCCACCCTCCTATCCACCGAGCGCTGAAATTTATTCACTAGTATTAACATGCCTAGAACTTTAAAATATTCGCTCATAAATACCCCCCCCCCCCCATAAGTCTGCATGATGTGGACTTCAAATGAAGAAAGGGTTTGTAAATTATGTTGCTTAGCCAGGCCTGCATGGCGAATAGCTGTAGCCTGGCCGGGATGCAACATATTCGGCTTTATTTAACCTGACGAATTTGACGGCGCAGTTGGTGTAGTTAGAATAGGTGAACACATTGAAATTTTGCGATTAGACAAATCTTTGAAAGTTGTGGTGATGGTGATTATTTTTTGAGTAGCTGGCCCAGAGTATCAACCACATACGTAGGGTGACTTAGCGGATGTCCTGCCACTCACACACGCACGATATATCTCTTCGCGTAACCACCTGACACACCTGTGTTCTTTCCATAGTTCAGGATCATGACGACTGCTTCCTGAAGTAAATTTCATTCTAATTTCCTTGTGGTTAACAGCAGGGCGTCAAACATATATTAAAAGCAACTTAGCGCATTTTGTGATAAGATCGTTACATTTTTAAGGTCGTAGAAATTGTCGTTACCATTAATAAATGTATGACATTGGAAGGTAAAATTGTTTATATGTTTAATTTATGGATGCGCAGATTTTCCAAAAATCTAGGAACCATCTGAAAATTCTAGGGGCCAGCTGGGTGACATGAAGCCAGTTCCATTCTGAGGACCCCCAAATATTAGGCGCACCGTACAAAATTTAGGCGCCCGTGATTTGTGTACCCCTGATTTGATTACTTGCGGTTCATGAACACATAGGAGGGCGTAGCTGTACTCTTTCTTACTTCGACCCTAAAGGAGGTAAGAGATCGGCTTTGCACTCAGGCTGTTTTATTGGTAGGGAACAATCCCGGTACCTATAGGATGGGATACCGCATTCCTTTGGAACGCCGCATTCAGAAGAGTATCTGACCCTCTAGAGAACAACTACTGATTTCTTGGTAGTCTGTCTCACAGGCATTGATGTGATTGTGCTATATTTATGTCAATGTAAGTCTTCATTATCAGACTTTGTCCATGCCTACATGTTTCTAACACTGTTACTATGGCTTCCTAGTAGTATGCAGACTGGCTGCAGTGTTGCATTATCACAGGTGAAACCCACTTTGCTATGTATTACGTAAAATTCCACAGTTTCCTCTTCATTGTTACAATGGCAAACATGAAACAAAAGGGTTACGATTTAGTGCAAACAAACAAAAAATTTTGTTTATATATTCCTTAAATGATTCGGTATGCAGTCAAGCGTCAGCAGATGCTGGATATAAAGTGGCCTGCTTCACTCTTTTTGTGGGTAAATCATTGCGCAGAAAATATGTAGAATGATGCAGTCCTGTGTCGCGGGGTTCAATCAACAGGCTAAATCCAGACGGCCACGATTGCAGGTCAGCAGGAGCAGTAGGATGAGAGTTTCTGAAAGGGGGTTTGGGAAACCTACTGAAAACGTACTGATGTAACCGGAACTCCTGTCTACCAATTAAAATAAAACTAGCCTTTAGGACAGTGGTTCCCAAAATGTACTCCGCTGCTCCCAACGGGATCTGCGATCGGTTCCCAGGGGATCCGTGAATATGTTTCTGTAATGACTAATTTGAAGTTTACTTATTTTTTGAATTACAAGTGTAATGTTTTGCTAAAAATAATAGTGGAACTTCTATAATGGGTGATATGATTATGTAGCATGACCGTTAGAATGTACTGATTCTGTACCCACGAAGCGAGAGGCAAACATTTTAATTAAGGTCAGACCACGCGATGCATTGTTACTCATGCTACGGTATGTGTTAGTATCTATCTAAAATCACTTCTAAGATATACATTTTTAATTTTGGATACCCATTATCCGGCCAGTCTATAATTAAGTGAAAAAGGATATAAGGATCCTTGGTTATTGTTCGAAGTTGAAAAGGGGCCCGCGAACAAAAAAACTTTGGGGAACACTGCCAGTTGTATCTTTTGACGGCTTGAGTTTTTCTGGCCGAGTGTTGATACTTTACAGCATATAGTATGGTAGACCAATCGCCCGTACATTTTAGAGACCTGCATACTGTCTCCTACATGATAAAGGCTCTTTCATTATACCAAACCAATACTCAGAAATTATCACCAACAACCACACGTGAATAGTTCAAAAACGCCTTCGTACTTAAACGGAATTATTGTTAAAGAAATGCTAAGCGAAATCCGCTGTTAAGACTTCGTCCTTTCGTTTCTACGCCAATATCATGTTAGGATTCGGGGGGGGGGGAGGCGAAACTGAAAAAGAACGAAATTTTATGAGGTTTGAAACCACCAGTATTCACTGACACTACCCGCCGATGGCGAATTACCATGGCGTCGTTCCTATTTCAAGCAGGTCTTTTTGTCACCATCGTTTTATAAGAAATAACGCCATTTTAATACCAGCAAGCAGCATTAAGAGAACGGAGAAGGCAGAGTTACACTTTCCCCTTAGTACTGTCAGATGTGACGTAAAATGCGGGCTAAGTCAGTCACGGCCTAACCCGTGACCGTCCAACTTTCTAACATTCATAACTTTTCCAATGTGAAGCTAATCATAAAGGTATCACAACACGAACATTAAGATTTCCATACACACGACGCGTGCGACCGAACTCTGACGAGTCTCTAGTCACATCAGCCCTAAACTTACCACAACAATACGTGCCCCGGTGGTCTGGCTGAAACTCCTCCGATCCTGGTTGGGCGCCGGGCAAGGTTTCGAAGTATGGATATGCACGTTGGTTAAGGTGACTAGAAGATTTGTGTTACAGCATGAGACTTTTCTCAGGGAGTATTTGGTGTGATGTGTCCAAGGGATTTTTGTGGGATGTTTGATTAAGAAGTAGCGCACTGCCCTTTCAGGACGAAACATATCATAAAATTATCTTATATTATGGTTATTATTAAATAATACAAATTTTTGAACGGTCCACGGGTACTTTGTCGGCGTCACTGTATTTAGTTTCAACAACAGTGCACTTTAATCAATAAAAATATTGTTTTCCGAACTTCATACTTCTTGTTTAGTAATTTGTGAGTTATTAATCCAAAATTAACGAAAATGAAACGCGTCAACTCTGGCGGAATTCCAAAACCCAGTAATTTTTCCGCTATTAGTGTAACTTATTTATCCCTCTGCACCTCAATTCGCTCCCGCTACAAATTTTTGTTCGCTTATATACAATTCCTTGAAATGTCATGGACCGAAACGTAAAATTTCAGAACTAAATTTTGGATTTGCTCCACAATCCGTGCATTAAAATCTCTGATACGGCTCAGTAAAACTCCTCTAGCCTCCTAACGCTCAAGGTCACAAAACTGAGGTTTCTATGCTTGTTGTAACATATATGAATCAAACCGCTTGTAAATTCACGAATTCCTGTTTTATGGATATCAATACCAAAATATCCCCCTTTTCTCTAGTTTATTGAATTTAGGCTGGGGTGGCCTTCCTAAACACGTGTTACAAAAATGGCAAAATTTTATATCCTATTCGAGTAACTTTCCAATTTCCCTAAATTCCTTATGCCCGGTTATATGCTGGCACCACATTGACTTTGGTGCGTCATTCTTCATACTAAGGCTTATGAAGACAGTTTCGACAAAAGCCTGCTTTAACTCCATGAAGCCATCTGAATGTGACAATATTGGAACTTATCAATAAAATGTTCATATAATTGAAATATATTTATAAATTCTTGGTTGATAACTTGAAATTTTATTGCATTAGCCTTCTTTGTTACTTATTCTAAGTATTTCACCGTATTAACACCTATATTAGTAAATTTAGAACTACATGTATATATGTATATATGTAAAATTCAGCCAACCAATTGATAAGCAAAAATATGAAGAAAAAAATTATTGTATTCGACTTGGCCCAGATTTCATATACCCAAATGGAATCCCTAAAAGACATTTCCCACACATGCACCATCATGATGGAAAGTGCAGGAGAATTATTAGGAAGGAAACAGTAAAATATATAAGAACACAATACTTGCAATATAGAACATAAAGAAGATAAAATAAAATTGTAGTTAATAAAAATTAGAAGCTATATTTGTAGACAGTAACAATAATATATGAAGTCTTGCTATGAAAAATTGATTGAACTTATCATTTACTTCTGAACATATGACGGGAAACAGAGATAAAATTTTTAATATATTCCAATAAGTTTTATTTTCAATGCAAAATTTTTAACGCCTTTTGTTAATATATACACCCCTGAAGATGGGCAGAATTGTGACTAAAACGTGTAGGTTGATATGGATAGTTTTAACTACTTAAATTAGAATTTGTTATTAAAATAATTTTATGAGGTTTGGCTTTTGAAACTTGTAACAGTAATAATTGCATTTACAAAAATGCACAGTTCTGCACTTCAGTATTGCGACAACACCTGAGCCTGTGGGCTTTTCTTGATCTATATGAATATCATTGCTGAACTAAGGAAGATAAGAGTGGACGGAATCTAAATCGAGTTGTCAGATTTCAGTGACAGCTGTGTTTTCCGTCACCTGAGTAAATACCCACGTCTTGGAGTTTCGAAATATCATGCCTTAGAAAACGTACTTAGAAATTTCGTTTACACCATCTTCACATTTTACAGGTATTATGGATTTGGGCTGTACCTCCCGCTTAGGAAACAATTTCCTTACGAAAATTCCGTAAAATTTTTCGACGAAACATTATCAGTAAGTCATGTTTTTGTAACTTATTTTTGAATGTTGGCCATCATTGCGTATAACCCAGAGCTTTCGGTCAACAGCAATTAAATCTTGAGCTTTGTCCGACGTGGCCATACATGTATGGCATCTATGTTTGCAGACAATGTCCTTCACTTGACCCATTGTAGGTTTTACATTCACCATACACGTACGTGTCCTAATACGGCGAGCATAGTGGTCCACGATCAGTTTGCAATGGCTGCTTCGTACTCGAAGGAAATTATACAGCACGTTTTTTATCTTGCCTACTGTTATTGTGATTGGGGTCTTCAACCGCGATGCACTGCCAGGTGGATTGGGCGGCCATAGCCCAGAATAATGACGTCATTCAAGACGGCTTGTTGTAAGCTAAGTTAGAGCGTATAGTTGTGTGAGGATGTAGATGGTGTTGCTGTCAGAGCGCGGATGTTCGAACCTCAGAGCGAGAGCTTGTTGTTATTTATGTGACGCTGTACCAAGTATAAGAGATGACGTGGCAAGATGGCGTTAAAAAAAAAGTAGGTCGGAGCGGGTGTTTGAACCCCAGCTAGAGCTTGTTATAATAGTTTTTGTGTGACGCTGTATCAAGTATAGGTGATGCCGTGGCAAGGCTGCGAAAACGAGTGACGCTGTATCAAGTATAGGTCGTGATATTTGTTGTGTGACGCTGTATCAAGTATAGGTGATTCCGTGGCAAGGCTGCGAAAAAGAATTTTGAGAGAAGGAACCTCAGCCAGAGCAGTGTGACGCTGTATCAAACATAGGTCGTGATATTTGTTGCGTGACGCTGTATCATGTATAGGTGATGACGTATCAAGATATCGTGAAAAAAATGGTAAGATCGAGTGTTCCAACCTCAGCGACAGTTTGTTATAATTGTTGCTTGCGCGACACTCTATCAAGTATAATGGATGACTGAACTTAAAAATCGAGTATTTCATGTCGCAATGCACCGCGGATGTATTGTCATGTTTTCCTTTCCCAAGAAGTCTATTTTTGTCTTACGGGACATCTTCGTTTTTATGAAAGTCCATGTTGAATTATCCGCCCGTTTTGTCAATACTTTTCTTCCTTAATTTAACGTCAAATTTTAGCCACAGTTTGGCAGGGCACCTGCGGGCGATACGTAAATTGCTGTTTTGGGGGGGGGGGGTGTTATATATATTACAGTTATAAAATGTCTCACAACTCGATTATCTCTGTGGCTCTGTGGTTACCCTAGATGTCCCGCGGTCCCCTACATATAATTGTAAGAATTGGAATAACAATCTTTTACAATTAGCAAACCAATTTTCGTTAAACGTCCCCAAATACGCTAGTTATTTGTGATTTAATCCAAAGTTCAAATTCAGTCTTATAGCCCTACAAAGCCCAATTTCATGACCAGCTTATCCCCACGGATAATTCGAGATCTCGCCCAGCATATGATCTAATTTCTTGCCTTTTTAAAAGCTAGGGCGTAGCCTTGTAGCAGTCATAAGAAGAGGAAACGAGGCCTTCTTGCCTTGTTCTTTCTTTTCCCTTTAGCTGTAAGCATTCTGCTGCCTTCAAAAATAGTGTTGAGACATTTTGTGTGGATTGCCCTACAAAAATCTCGTAAAACTAACAATTCAACTTCGCAAAAATGACTGTCTCTCACTTTATGTCATGATTATTTTCGAATCAAAATTTTGTGTCTCTGGATTTCTGCCCTTTTCTAGCATAGCCTTTTCAAGTTGGACTGTCACACTGATAATACAGACAGATAAAATGTTAGGGACAAACATTAGAATTTGTACGTTTTACCAAGTACCATGAAAGGTAAAGCAGTCCCATTACAGGCCTTGACAGGCCCAGAGGGTGCTTAGGAAGTTAAGGTTCCCAGATTTCGTGACAAGGGCACAGGATGGTGGTAGGTTGTCAGCCTTACGCACCGGCCGCCTTTACCCCAGGAAATATTCCTGGTACTCATTTCTGTTAGAGACTGAGTCGACCGCGGGTCATAGTGCGATCGGAAGGATTTTACGTCAATGAAAAATCCACTGACACCAGCTGGGATCGAACCAGCGACCTTCCTATTTGTAGCACAGCGCCTTAACCACTGTGCTACCGCGGTTTACCAAGTACTATTACTGCGTTAAAAATGAAAGAGAATGAGGTGGACGGTGCATGTAGCGTGCATGGGAGTAACGGGAAAGGCATATCCACTTATGTCCAGTAATTTAGATCAGTATTTTAGAAGACCTAAAGTTATAAGGGAGGCTAATGTTAAAATGGATCTTAAGAGAGCAGCTCTTGAAGATACGCACTAGGTTCAGCTATCTGAAGGTTGTTGCGTGATTTCATCTTTCATAAAATGTGGTCAATTTGTTGATTAATTGAGCAACGATTAGCTTTTCCAGAAGGACTCCCCCCTGTGTACCTTGCAATGTAATAGCCCAAATACCTTTCTTTATTATTCAATCTTTCCAAACTTAAGTATTGCACTGTGGCATTATTATAATGTCTGTGTCAAACGCAGGGATTGTTTAGTAGCCTGGGATCGGATTTTGTCCAGTACTAACACAGAGACTCTAAGTGGTAGCTCCGGTTATTTTTCTTACCATCACAGCACAGCAAGAGAAATACTTGTCACGTTTTAGGAAACCTTACATGAAATGCTGAATCACATGTTAGCAATCCCCATTCAAAGTGCTCATTCACCTGTTAGCAATCTATCTACAAACTCTGAAGCATGTTAGCAATCCCTACACAAAGTGCTCAATCACGTGTTAGCAATCAACTTACAAAATTCTGGAGAATGTTAGCAATCCCTAGACAAAGTGCTCAATCACGTATTAGCACTCCCTGTACAAAACGCAAAAGCATGTTAATGATCTCTATTCAAAGTGCTAAATCATGTGTTAGTAGCCCATTTACAAAATGCTGAAGCATGTTAGCAATGCCTACACAAAGTGTTCAATCACGTGTGAACAATCGTTGTAAAAAATTCTGCAGCGTATTAGCAATCCCTAGAGAACATGCTCAATCACGTTGGAAATGTTTACCAGAGTCTATCTATTCGAGGGGTAGAGAGATGTTTGTATGTTATTTATGTAAACTTTAATGAACACGTATTTTCAGGTTATTCGTTTTAAATTGTGAATTGCTTCATTGATTTGCATAAAGAAACACCACAAAAGTTAGGCGTGTAAGATAGAAAAGTTCCTACTTTTTATCCCATTCACTTTAGGCCTACTGATAGGGTCATTTCATAAAATGATCATTTTAAGTAGACAATGATGGTTACTTTTTACATCAAGTGACAAGACTTTGTATTTATTTCTTAAATTATCGTCGGTAACAGAAAATGCACCAACGTGAATTTAGCTCTGACGTGACAGCTGCCAGATAGTACTTTGTTCAGGTGACTCTTGATTGTAGAAAGCTGTGACGTCAAAGTTCTTAACTATTTATGGTCACTTGATGTCTAAACGGTGACCCACATTCGAGGTAGCCTAATGGTATTAACTTGAGGTGCATAAATACGATAGATGCCATGTGCTGTATGAAGCATGAAATAAGAGAAGACGTGCGTAACCGTTCCACGTAGCCAGGTTACGATGGAGCTGCTTGAGAATGTGTGACTCGCCTAACGACAAGTCTGGTTGGTGAAACAAATGCAGGGAAGAAGTGCAAACTGTCCCGTTATTTTCACGGTCGGACAGAGTAAAAGAAACATTGAACAGTGTTTTATGACGCTGTCACTAATTGGAAACATAGGCACAGATACGCAGTGGCGCATTTGGTTGAGGCACTGCACTACAAGCTGGAAGATCGTGGGTTCGATTCCCCGTGGTGTCATTGGAATTTTTCATGTAAATAATCCTGCCGGCCGCACTATGGCCTTGGGGTCGACTCAACCTCTGACAGAAGTGAGTACCAGGACAATTTCTTGTACAGGGATTGCTGTACCTCTACCTTTACCGTCGAATGGGAGGACGAATGATTAGTGGTAAAGGATTTGGAAGGAAGTGTGTGTGACGTATCGGACATACAATCCAGTCAAATTCCCAGAGGGACTGAGGAAGGTGCGAAAACCTACATTCGAAATGGCCACATCATGAATGCAGTTAGAGGCCATACGTTCGGCAGCAAGGATTCGTAGAGCGTACTTAACAAGTATCAGACGACTTTTGTTCGAGAAATATACGGTTTTGTTGTGGAATGAAGCCGGAACTGTCCTTTGGTGTTTATTTTTAAGGATCTTACTTGGAACTCAGAGCGAACGAAAATACGCTGTGACCGTTTGTTCCCGCCTGTCGAGCTTGCCGTTCAGAATCATGCAGTCACGTTACTCGACGCCAAATTATATCTGCAGATTAGCCAGCATCTTTACATAATTTTAGCAGTTTCTGTTATCGTTTACCTCTACCTGTTTGATGTCTCCCCCCATTATTAACACTCAAAGACAAATCCAAGTCTCTCTACCACTGACCGACTCTCCGTCTTGGCGTCAAGCCCCGTGGGTTCCGTTACCTATTGTTATTCGATAACGAGTCTGAACATTGAAGCCATATTGACCGTGGGCCCAAGAATGGTCTAAGTTTTGACAATAAAAACAAGGTGAAAGTACGTTTCTGTCCAATGTTCCCCGATATCGAAATATTGTAGCTTTGTTTGAAGGTTCCAGGCTCTGTCCACTTATTCTTCTGATAATATTAGTATTAAGATGAAGGTGAGTATGAAGCTTTGGTGGGGTAATATTGACAGGGAAAACTTGAAAAGGAAATCTGTCCCAGTACGATTTCCGCCACCAAAAGTCTCACATGCATTGGCCCAGAGTCAAACCTAGACTAACTGCCTTACAGATGGTACGGAAGCTTCTGACACTAATGGCCCTTTCCTACGAGCGTGTCTGTTGAAATCTCAGCGCATTTGTGTGGCGAACCCACGTTTTCTCGTTTAGCTGCAATTTTGAGGTGGAGTTTTAAAATGAAGTTGCACTTCTTTTGTTACTGCTAAAGAAATTAAAGAAGAAGAAAAGGAACCATAAATTCTGAATAGATATCTTCCTAAACTGGAGGCAGGAACGTGATATGTTTTATAGCGTAGTTAATAATACCTTGTCTGTTCACCTAATCAGGGTTCGATGCAGGCGTAGAGGCCTCAACAGCTGGAAGGGATTCACTGTCTGTAATAAAGAGTTCAGTGTCAAAGTCGCTAGCTGGGACGCTAGAGGTGACGGGAACAGAGATCGAGAGATTCTGTAACCCTTCAGTTTCCGAGACAATGTTACATGTCAAGAGTCGCGTTGTAAATAATGGTTCGCTAAGTCGCTCTGATCTTAAGCCGCTGCAAACACGCTCATTTAAAGGGCATTAGGTAAAAATACTTTTCCATCCTATGCCCCCCTGTTTCCAAAAATCATTGGCTTTTTTTTTCGCCCTTTCTCCTTTGGTAGGAGCAACATGTAATTTAAGGTGAGTAGTTAGGACTGGTGCACTTCCTGATACCTAAAATGAAAGCGATATATGTAGACAATGTTGTATAGGGAAATAATCGCTGTTTTTGTGAGGTGTTACGAAACAAATACGCTGTTTAGTCAAAATGCATACCGTGCATGAATTTGAATTTGGAACCTGGTGGTAAATAAAGCAATAAATGTACAAGAAAGAGTTACATTATGTTGACTTACGCTAATACTTTAATTCTGAATTACGGTGCTCGAGCCTAGGTGTTTAAAAATGCTTAAATAATATTCCGAAATTCACAAATTTTTAACATACGAATCTAAAATCTACGTAAATTAATAACATTTATTATCTAGTGGCTTGTTTGTACAGGTAATGGTGTGGTGGTTGCTGCTGCTGCCGCTGAGTGTCGCTACACTGTGTCGTCCAGGACACCAATTTTGGAACGAAACATTAGACAAATGTGTAAATTGTAGTACGTGTCCAGAAATTGTCTTGCGACCATGCCAAGTACATCTAGACACCCAGTGCGGACCGATATCAGCCCTTGACATTGATTGGTCGTTTTTGGGTAGGCCACGTCCTACAAAACCTACGAACAATTTACATCATCAGCATTTATCAAAGACGTATACCGGTACTAAACATCCCCATCGTGAGGAGGAATCCACAGAGAACTTTGACAGTCTTCCAAAATACAACAACAAAAATTCACACCCGACATTTTTTTCATCTCATCGTAAGAAATTATCTTCGGAAAAATCATTTTCAGAAAATATAGACGAAACGCCTAAAAAGCATAATAAGCATCACCATTATAACAAAACACTCATGTCAAAAACACATTCTTCACACCCCAGAAACCTCCAGTCTCATAACCGAAATAAAACTAGAAACCATCGTTACCACAACCAGAAGTTTAAGTGGACTTCCTCAGACACAATTCGATCATTTGACTCTCCAGGATCGTCAGATTCATCTGAACTACATGTTGAGGATGGACGACGTTGGTCATTCTCGGAGACTTCAATTCAGCGTCATACATCCTCTGTCACGAAGTCGAACGGCACAAAGAAACACTTTCATCGTCACACAGACGTCTCTCATCCGCATAAGAAGAAAACGAAAGTGTCAAAATCACAAAAACATCATGGGAATAAACAGAAACATCCAGACTTACAGAAGGACGTTGATGAAATGTTAGTGCAGCGTCCAGAATCTGCTTCTCAGTTGAAGGAAGCCGAAACAGTGTTCAGTTCATCGTTTGATAGTGACGCGAAGAACGATTTACCGGGAATGGATGAGCAGATATTGTTTCCTAAACATTCGCATAAAATCGGTTCTGCACCGTCTATGTCGTCCGCTCCATTTTCTGCTGCTGAAAAATTCATCTGGGACTGGCAAGCCGTTGCTCTAGCCCTCGCTGTGTTCGCTTGTCTGTTATTCTTTGTGGTGGCCTGTGTGTATTCTGTTCATCATGCACGCGAGTGGAGGAGACTGAAAGATCATTTTGAAGATTTCGAAGCAGGTTAGTCAATAATAATAATCTTCTTCTTAGTACGGCTCTACAACTCTTAGTGCAGAGTTTTGGCCTTCTCAAACACTTCCTTCCATCCTCTCCTATCCTGGACAAGGGTCTTCCAGTTTGGCACTTTTAACCTCTGTATATTTTGTTAACATCATCCTCCCAGCGTATTGTCAATAATAATAGTAATAGTAATGGTAATAATAATAACAATACAACTGCATAAATCTGTAATTCTTGGCACATGTTCAATTGTAAGAAACTTTTTAAAGTACAAATAAGACACCGAGTCTAATCCTGTTGATTGCTACATCCCAGGATAGGTGAATATTTCCCAGCCAAAGCTGAGAAGTGAGAAATTCGGTAATAATAATAATAATATAATTTTATGAGATGACATTCATACATTTGCTTTTGGCCCTAACAATTGAGTTTATTTCAAAGAAGTAAATGGGGGTGTTTACCCAAACTTCAAACACATGTTCATATTTTATTATCTCAGCCTCACACACCTCTTAAATTTGGGCTTCCTAAAGGAATTAAACAATTTTCTTTCTCCGACGTAAAATAATTTTTTATAGAAGTCGCTGACTCTTCTGTTCTAGGCGACCGTAACTCTTTTTATTTATAATATGTAAGACATATTATGACAGTAATGACAGCTACGTTATCAATAAATTATTGGAAGAAAATAGTTACTATTATTGACAGCTGAATTTTTGTTACAGGCATTAGGCACATGACTGTCATATGGTGACCGGACATAATGTTCATTCCCAATTGCACGGCTTCTTTTATCAGTTTTTTCTTCACTCGTAGAGTGAGCAAACCAGTCTTTAAAGACTGGTTTGCTCTAAAAGTCACCCGTCGAATTGCTGCCATGCAGTTGGAATATGCTTATTATATGTTCGCTGCTCATTTCTCTTTTCAGCCTAAGATAGTACCTCACAGAAAACAGTCTATTCTCTTTATTCTCTCACCTCTTTCATTTTCCTTCTTCCGTGAGGCCGATCTTTACTTCTTCTAGCTGAAAGGACCACAGTGGTATTCCATAATTAAATAAATTATGTAGTATTAAGCTGGGTAGAATTTATACTTCAGTCGCTGGCCGCTTCTTTTTTCCTTGTACAAAATCATTACTCTTCCTTTCCTTGCGTTAATTAATGTCGTTCGTCTACATGATGCTTCATAGAGCAGCAGGACCATATAAAGAATATGTTGTAACCACTCGGGAAAGGTGCGGATGGTACCAAAACGTCAGAATTTGTGGTACAATAGGGAAAATGTTTATAAGAATGAGGAAAATTAGTCCCTAATTCGAGATTTTGAAGAGCTTACTTCACAGATAAATACGCGTTTTAGTAGAGACACATTAGAGCAAACAAGGTCGACGAAAACGCAGTGGTGGGAACGAAATTCATGTCTATCCATCCATGCGTCTTATACTCAAGAACTTACAAATGTAGATTATATTTTGAGCTTTAAGATCTTGATCATTTTTACTGCCACTTCAAAGTTTACATTCTGTACTACCTGATGTCAATAAGAACATACCAGGGAGCAGAGAGATCGGAAACCGGACAATTTCTAAGCTACGTGCGCTGATTTCGTGGAATTTTCTGAGTCCTCTATTGATTTAAGTTAATCAGATTAGGAATGTAAATCAATAACTGCGAATGGATGATTTAAAAAGGTATATGCTTCAAGTTCTTTTATGAATAAATAATGCGCGTAGTGCCACAGGGACTTTTCTGTCATCATTAGTTATCAGAGGTGTGAATATAGCATTTAAAGTAAGGTGGGACCTTACTGGCTTGCCTTTGAAAAAAGGACTCCGTCCATGGGCTTAAATAGGTAAGACTACAACGTATACTGTCAAGTTCGTAGTAACTGCTGCCGGGTTTATGTAGATATAACATACAGTTTGATTACGACGTAACTGACATGGTTATTCGCGACGCTCATCCCATCAGATTAATAAATAACTTAACGCAAATATCTGTAATGGCACTCTCATGCCACTCTTATGTTCGTGCTGTCTTAAGTCGGTTTTATTGATACATATGACTATAATTTTGGACAGAAACCGAATGATTTGAAATCTTTGATGACGAATTTGGATCTGATTTCAGAAAAGTGTTTAAGACATCCAAGATGATGAACAAGGTACGCAATAATAGACATATTTACTGCAGCACACCACTTTCAAAAATATTTAAACTTCGCTTCAATTAAATGGTTTATTGATTTCGGAAATGGTGTTTACCTCGCAGTAGATGCAGTGACTCATTCTAGAACACCTCGTTTGTGAAAACGAATCGCATATGATAGCGATTAATGTTTATCACGTCATATTACTACTCTGGTTAACTCCAGGTCTGGAATTGCGCATTAAACTGTTGTCCTTCTGTCTCTACCAGTCACTCGTGATGGAATGATATGTGGTTTCGCTTCTTGTCAGTTTAGTTACCCCTGTTGTGTACTTTAGACATTATATTGTGTACTAAAAGTTCTATGGTGGTTTATGTTTGTTGGTCATCTTGACACATATTGCACACACGTGTTTGATCACGTAAGTAACGCTGACATCTTCTTAACAGAACTGAAATACTGGAATACAACATCCTCTTCAGACTGCAGCATGCTTCATAGCCACTTGTAGTTCAGATAATAAACGTAAGTTTCAAGCACTAATCGTAACTGACGATTTAGGCGTGATTGTATATCAGATCCTACTGATTTCCTGAAATATAGGTAGAAAGGGCGGGGTGTTGTGAACGCGGTATTGAAATTTCGGGCTCCACAAAATGTAGGGAATTTCTCGACTAGCTGAGAAATTTTTACTTCTCAAGAAGGACTCTGCTCCATGGAGTTTCATAGAAAATGGGACGGTGAATTAGAAGTTGACTGACTTAGAAGTCGAATTTTGGTTTTGTTGAATATCATAGGAAGAGGGAAATTAAAGAGTGGTTCACTTACTAATTTATGCAGGAGCTGATTTTTGGTTCTGGGAAGCTAGGCATTTAATTTTATTATTTATTTTCTTAATTAAAGTTGCTTACTTGAAATACACACAAAAAAAAAAGCAATGAAATTCACGTCCGATACTCACAGTTTCTATCAGTTTCATAAAACTATAGCGTGAGACCTTATTATTTGTCTATGAGATTCGCGGAATTTACTTCGGCTGAACTGACAAAAGTGCTGACCTTGAAATTACACATTCCATGAATTTTATTTAAACTGTCAATTCATAAAACCAAATAAAAGCACTTATTTTTTTCTGGAAATGGTATTTGAGGCCTAGTGTTAAGATTTTTAGATATTTTTATTCAATAAACCGTCATGCAGAACACATTCAGTATTTTAAAGCGAATAGTTTCGGCCTACGTCTGGTCCATCATCAGACCTATGCATTATTTAGAACATATGAAAAACCATACAATCCTTCATAAATTTCAGAAAAAATCTCGTATCCTTGACATAAAGATTATAAACATTGTTAAAAAAAACTGTGTTAAATAGTGCAAAAATTAGCTGAATAAAAAACCGTGAATTAAAAAACAAAATATTAATAAGGAAAGAATGTGGGCAGCGTATGCGCTGGTTGAGGTAAAGTGAACACCACAGCCTCCATTTTATTGCGCTGAAACCCAAAATACGTGTTCAGACGACCCAGTACTCTAGGGCAGTATTTCTTAAGCTATGTGAGACCGCGGCCCGGTAAATTCTTTTTTCATAAGACGAGGGCCCGGTCCCAACAAATTTACTCGTAAAAATACGTTTACATTTTTTTAAGTTCATGCATTAAAGTAACATAAGTATTAATAATTAATTATGGCATAATCATAAAGAGTATTAGTACACTTATATATACGGTGTGGTATGCTGACAAATATAAAATTACATTTAAATTAGTTATCAATCACTGGACTAATGAAATCTTGTAGTATACTGTAGTTTCCTCAGGCCAACATCTGGGTCTGAGTTTTTCGACACATTCACGAATATTTTTCTCCTCATCAGAATATTTCCACTATAAAACATTTATTCATGAAAATTGCTTAGAAAACTAAAATGACAAATTCCAGGAGAACCTCTCGCGGCCCGGTATAATTGATGCCAGAGCCCGGTACGGGTCCGCGGCTCGGCGGTTGAGAAACACTGCTGTAGGGAACCCTGTGTGTTCCAGTGCTGTAAAGCATTGTGTATTCCTGCAGTAAAACTTTTTCCTTTCTTTACTATATACAGCAGCAATTAGCTGGAGTTTCTTTTACGGAGGTTCTAACACACACTGTGAGGCAATGTTTTTCCACATTTACAGCCTAAGATGTTTTTAGTGGGTGTGCACCGTCGTGTCTTATTGCCTGCTGCTGAATGTGTTGTAAATGAAGGTTACTTCCTTACTTACCTACTTACTTACTTACTCCGTAGAACAGAGTCCTTCGTGAGAAGCCAGCTGGTTCTCAGCTAGTCAAGAAATTCCCCGCATTTCATGGAACACGAAGGTTCATTACCGCATTAACAACTGACCGCCACTTGTTCCTATCCTGAGCCAGCTCGGTCCGATCCATGCCCCCACATCGCACTTCCTGAAGATCCATCTTAACAGTATCCTCTTATTTACGCCTGGGTCTTCCAAGTGGTCTCTTTCCCACAGGTTTCCCCACCAAAACCCTGTATA
>Ga0123352_10007773_pt1 | contig 16593 bp, 7 predicted proteins | sample TergutLab28metaG_FD_89700 | JGI IMG/M metagenome (GOLD analysis project Ga0123352, IMG submission 89700) | Labiotermes labralis P1 segment gut microbial communities from Petit-Saut dam, French Guiana - Lab288 P1 | ecosystem: Host-associated > Arthropoda: Insects > Digestive system > Gut ... | reverse complement strand
GAGTAAACAGGGAAAATAAGCGAAACCGTCTATAAATACGTCCAAGTATGCTATTTATTACCCACAGATTACAAGCTTATTTTCTGAACATCAGGCAGATGGCCTCCTATTACATCAATGTATCGTTGCAAGCGTGTCTGGAAGTTGCCGTACATGCGCCTCCGTAGGTCCTCATCAATAGCCGTAACTTCGTGAACAATGGCTTGTTTGAGTTCTTGAATAGTCATGATACGCATCCGGAACACACGGTCTTTCAGGAACGCCCACAGGGAAAAATTTGGTACAGTAAGTTCGGGCGACCGAGCAGGCCAAGCGATGTCGCCGAAACTACGAACACAGGTAACACGTTGTTGCACTTTCCAACTTTCAATTGCGACTGACCATATGAAATGCCATCCTCTCCTCTACCGTTTCTCTTCCCGCCAACACGACAAACTAAAGCGCAGGCGCAACATTCAAATTTGAAATGTGTCAGTTGGCTCCGCGCCACCCTGTATATATTTCAGATCCATTTTCACCTTAAACTAGAACATAAACATAATTATCAAAAAGATATCTTGTAATCAAGACGAACTTGGAATTTGTTAACAACTGGTGCGGGAAGAATAACAAATGCACATATAGGCGGGTTTGATAGTGGACATGCGCAGAGGTTAGGACTCGAAGCTAGTAACGACCCAGTCAAAGACAGTGAATAAGTCACTCGAGGAGCTACCTTGTGCAGAAGGTCGCTTTAATGCAGCAAGTGACTCAGCTGTTACAGCGAACAAAATGGCGACAGAGCAGTTAAATAAGAAACATCCGTTTGTAATTATTCTCTGTTGTTTGCTTTAAAAAAAACAGTACAGGAATTTGACAAAATATTCAATGCGTCTGATACACAACCTTGTTTCTAAATCAAAGTCCTCACAAATTTAATTTATACTTTAAAAAAGATCAATTTTGTTATAGGCTTTGAGATATTCACATTGCGTGTTATGCATATGATGGCCTTCTGGAACTTTACGCCATGTAGCACATGCATCCACATTAAACACAATCACCCCGATGAAGGAGTCAGCATTTACCTCCGAAACGTCGGGACATACACATTGTATTCCAACGTGTATAAACCCAGCGGATCGTCAGTTTCAGATCTGTATTGCTGTTTACCTTCATTTCTTCCTTTCTTTCTTACTCCCTTTTAACTTTCCTTTCTGTTCATGATGTTCTGTTCAGAATGTAAGACCAAGTCGCTACATAAAGATAGCGGAAAAAATAGTTTCAAATTGTCTCGAAAGTTAAACATTTGACAAGCTAAGAAATCAAAACAGCATTCAGGAAGAACTTAAGAGCTGATCAACTTCGGGGAAGTTTCTTTACGACTTCATTCAAGAACGTTCGTCTTCCGACCTATCAGCTAGGATCCGAAGATTAAAATGAACGAAGATGAGATCTTAGGGCTTCTGGGATGTTACACAGCGTAGACTGGTGTTTAGTTACCAACGGTTCGGTACAACATATCGGTCCCATTTTGAGGATCAAGCAGTTCCTGAAAAATAGTGCTTGACCCTTGAAAATGGGACCGATAGCTTGTCCCGAGACGTTGGTAGGTCCAAAAGGGGAGTATTCTTTCTTGAACCTCGGCGATCTAGATGGGGTGGGTGATCAAAGCCACGCTCCGGCCGCTTTGCTCCAGGAAAGATACTCGGAACCCATTGAATAGGGGAATGGTTGGGCCCCAGGGCCGGTCTGAACGGGTGCGGAAACACTCGCCCCCCCCCCACCGAAATTCGATCCCAGGACCGTCCAGCACGTACCGAGTCGCTATACCGACTACGCTACTCCGGCCCACATTTTCATGGTGGACTGAAGAAAATTACTATGATGTTCAGTAGTGTAGTCAGCCCAGGCGTAGGTTTGAACCCAGGAAGACCTGAATATGAAGAAATGCTGACCACTCAACCGTGATATGTTAGCTAGCTGACGTACTCGGGCATGTACAAGGAACATATTGACAGACTTAATGTTATGCACCCCGTAGTGTTGCGCAAGACTATAATAAGCACTCGTTTACTGTCAATAAAAATGTGTAAACATTAGCATTATTTATTAATTAACACTAATAATTCATGACAAAATTAATGTATTTATTTAATTTAATTAATGAATTATTGAGATTGCATAACCACCGTTACTGGTGAATGTATTCTCAGACACAGAAAACGAACTCTCGGAAGTGCCTAATGATGTTAATACCGCATCGGCACAATTATCAGCCCGCCGAAGAGATGCACTTCCTCATATGATCAATTCACTCTGATCGAACGGGCTCACTAATTGAGGCACAACCAGACCCCTTAAGTACTATGTCAATTGACATACAAATTCACTGCCTTCTTCCGAGTTAGCACTCACAGTCGCCATTATTGAAAATAAGCGGCTATTGCCCTAAAATAAAATAATCGCCGCTTATCCAAATAAACGTATGAAACACAAGCACAGTATAGGCAACAAGTGGGATATTTGCTGTTAAAGCAGGTGATATAACGCATAACAACCATTATGTTTTTCACGATAAAAAATTCTGAGCTCGGTGTACACGACAGCAGACTGCATTATCCGTGAGGTACACGCTGATACGTGGGCCGGGTAGCTCAGTCGGTATAGCGACTGACAACAGGCTGGACGGTCCGGGATCGAATCCAGGTGAGGACGAGATTTTCCGCCCGTCCAGACCGACCCTGAGGCCCACCCAGCCTCCTGTAAAATGGGTACCCGGTCTTTCCCAGGGGTAAAGTGCGGCCGAAGCGTGCTGCTGACCACTCACCCTCTTCTAGTGCCGTTGTCATGGAAGAGTAGAGCTATACCTCTAACCACCCTCTGGGCCACACCGGGCCTGTAACGGGTAAACTTTACTTTACTTTACTTACAAGCTGACACAGAAGAAAGAGTTGAGCATCGAGCATGATCGATTTCAAACGTTAACATATCGGCGTCTAGGATATACCGAACTTAAATCCCTCAGCTTAAGATATGTAGACAATAATCGATTGTTAACCTGTAGCCAATATTGTGGAGAAGCCTTAAAATGTGTGTTAAAATACTCATTTATTTTTTCTTGCAACCATTCTTATATGTAATGTCTTCAGAACAAGAGAGCGAAAGTGTCAGATGTGTTTCGGTCTGCGGATATGTCCTCAATTGCCAGCATTCAAGATGCAAGAAGCGCTCCGTAAGTCAGGATATCGCGGTAAACTGAAAGATGATTGCATGTGAGTTTGTTACAAGAACTGCTGAGATATTATTTAACGGAAATTTTCAGTACGCTACTGCTTGAATTATCGGTGAAATACGACAAACGTGCGGGCCAGTAATTGAGAATGGCTCTTTCTAAGTAGAAGGTTTCATAACTGCAGATGGAAACAGACTGAGTTTCCGAAATTTTTAATGAGCAAGCTAAGACCGCGGACAGCGGCCAGAAGAGCCATGTTTGTTGTAATGCACAGATAATTCATCGAACAGTTCAGAAGCTGACGTATTGCGAGGCAATAAGCTGGCGTGTATGAATAACCACGGCACGTCGCACAGTTTCAGTATCGCAACCTGCAGACAAACGCACTGCTGTTGCCCAGTGGCAGTGGCCGCTAATGAAGTTGAGCGGACAGACGGAAAGACAAAGAGTAGCAACGATTAATAACCCTGTTTGTTCGCACAGGGTCAGGCAACATGTCTGCCGTTTGTTTACCGTGCATCGTTCTGCACTTTCAGAGCGGAGTAGAAATGCATACAATTATTGTAAAAGGTAAAGGTAAAGTGATCCCGTTACAGGCCCGGTGTGGCCCAGAGGGTGGGTAGAGGTATAGCTCTACTCTTCCATAACCGAGGCACTAGAAGTGGTCAGCAGCACGTCCCGGCCCCACATCACTCCCGGAAAAGACCCGGTACCCATTTTACAGGAGGCTGGATGGGCCCCACAGCCGGTCTGGACGGGCGGAAAATCTAGTACCCACCGGGATTCGACCCCGGACCGTCCAGCCCGTAGTCAGTCGCTATACCGACTGAGCTACCGGGCCCACATGCAATTATTGTAGTCTCCTGAAATTACTTGAATTCTCCTTCGTCTTATCAGAGGAAGGACACTGAAGTTTAAGTGCAGTGGGTGTTTAACAACAGCACAGTTGATACAGTGAAAAGAGCAGGACATGGATGACACAGGAATTCGATTTTCAGTAGGAACATGTATCCCCCCCCCCCCACTTCAAGGCGTCTAGGCTATGTCTGGGGTCCATCTATTCTCCCATCTAATAAGTATAACAGGAGTTTCTCTCAGCGACAAAGCGGCCGAGGCGTGAAACCGAACACTAACTAGTGCCCAGGCTAAGATAGTGTAAGAAATTGACCATGGCCTACTTTAAAGCACTACGTCGACATTTTGGGAGACTGAACACTACCAGCAATAAAGACTGAAAATGGCAGAACTTGGAAATTTCGAAGCAGCTACTGCAGCAAAATTACGTCCTCGACCTCTACCCAAAGAAGAAGAAGAAGAAGAAGAAGAAGAAGAAGAAGAAGAAGAAGAATGAGGAAGAGGAGGAGGAGGAGGAGAAGAAGAAGAAGAAGAAAAAGAAGAAGAAGAAGAAGAAGAAGACGTTTCCTATTCAGTAGGTACTCGGGGATCTTTCGTGTGGGGTAAGGCGGCCGGAAAGTCAGGCTCACCAGTCACCTCTTCCTACTGCCTAAGATAAGAATACGTAGAACTATGCCTGCACATCACCTTATGCCTCCATGGTGTGGTGCTTAATGAAACACACGAACAACTCTGCGAACTGTAACAATGTGAAGTGTGGTGGGGTGCTGTCTGCAAGGCAAGTCTTGGAACGGGTAAGGTCAACCTACGCTTGTGATATGGTAGGAGGCGGACGGAAAGAGCTGATGTAGACGGTGAACTGCATCATCAGTAGAGGTCCAGCGCCCGACAGCGACCGACCGACTGTGTACGTCGCACGTGCAGGCATTGTCAGTGCATCACAGCCACCAGAACACAGGTAGGTGGCGAAGTACAGCGCTTTTCTATACGGCCCTTTATCCCTTCGATGCACGACATTCATCTACCTAAATTCAGATTTCAACTTACAGTAAACACACCCCTTCTCTATTACAAAGACCAACTGGCTCATACTCCATAGCAGTGGTTCTTAATGTGGGGACCGTGGATAGATTTCAGGGGGTCCGTGAACTTCGATGGGAAAAAAATGAAACTTGATTTTCATTCAATTCTAATTGAAATCTAACTTTCCATTCAATATTTACTGTAGGCAACAAGGCAATTTATGGCCTCTATACTCTAAAAAGTTTTTTAGGTAGAGAGATTTATTGAAATCTCACTACCTCTATTTTAGGCATGTCAATACATTTTTCTGAGAAGTGTTCCCTAGGTTTCACCGGCTGCTCAAAGGGGTCCATGGCACAAAAACGGCTAAGAACCCCTGTTGTATAAGGAAATAAGTAGAACACCAGCGAAAAATTTAACAAGAAATAATTGAAGAATAATAAAGCAACTAGATGCCACTTGTTATTTTAGTCGCGAGCTCCTGATGATGGGCAAAGTAATGCCCGAAACATGTTGAGCCTATAAGAAGTACAATAAAATAACAAGTGGCATCTAGTTGATTTTTTATTCTTCAGTTATCACAATGATGCACGGTCCAACACACATCAGATTAACAATAAATCTTGATAAACACGATATACAACCGTAGTTTTCACAGATAAGCCTTCCATTTAACTACTCCTATGCATTACAGCCTCCGAGGAATAGTATGTTATTACCAGCCTACTGTATAGCACATTGTAAGCTTGAAAAATTCCGGAAGGACAGCTCGATAAAGCGTCGTCATAAGCCTCTTCATCGAGATCTCCGGGTTTTCACGACAGCAGCTGTGAAGGTTTTACCTTCTTTCGAAAAGGAACACAACGTAGTCGGGTAGAAATTTACCGCCCGTTAGGAGGAAGGTGTCGGTCCCAGTCAATTTCTTGTTTTTGACGCTTGTTAAGCTTTCTTCTACGAATGAAATTAAGGAGTGCACATTATGTACAGTCCCTGGTGAAAGTAACAACTCAGTGACCAGGTTACGGGCTGGACGACCGATAAAACCATACTGGATTCCCAACAGGGGCAAGAGGCAGGAGACGGAACATCTTCTCCTATAGAATATCCAGACCAGATCTAAGACCTACTAAGCCACCTACCCAGAGGCTCTTTCTCAGGAACTGGCCGGGTTATGAAGCTGACCACAGTCTTCAATCTAGTACAGAAATTAAGAATACGTTACGCTATACCGCCACTTCCCCCACGCGTTCATGTTAAAGTTTTTAAAAAATCGACAATTTAAATCCACCTCTGATGATCAATGCATATTTGTACGTCTGTGTGAGGGTGCGTTACATCCTTTGCCTCCTCAGCCACCTATAGAAAATTCTAGGAAACATGCAGAAGGTAGTTCACACATGTAGGGCTTTGACGATGGTGTGCGTTTTTCAGGAGTCCGCTTCCTTCTTAGCACTTTGTCCATTGTCTCTTACAGAGTCCTCCCCACGAAGTTACGTTGTGATGGTTCCGAGACTGACGACGTTACTCGATACGACGTAAGTGGAGACAAATTTTCCCATAGACGCCATGTTCTACATGAAGGGTAGTTCCAGACGATCCGTTTTGGCCAAGAAAAATTTACAGAAAATGTTAAGAAAAATTTACAAAAAATGTTAAATCTGGCAAAAAACGATAATTTAAGGAGACGATCCTTCTTAAACTGTAGGCCGGTCATCTGCAACATCATCTCTACTGTCCAACAATACAGATGGCGAATCGCGAGTCTGAAGATGTTTTTAAGAACTCAGACACTGAATTCTCCAGAGACAAAGCCCTTCAGAAACTCTCCATAGCACGCAAGCATCCTCAAAGTTCATTCTCTAGATGCTGCTCTTCCATTCTCGTTCCAATCAATGTCCTCATAGCTCTTTGATGCCAGTTTCAATCGGTCCAAGTCCCTCCGGCAACTTCAAAACCGTCACGGTCCCCTCATAAGGCAAAAGTTCGGGTTCCTCAGCATTTTCAAAAGTTCGTTGTTTGCGAATTTCAACAAAACAGTCGAGCTTGATTTTCCGATCATGTTAGTTCAGCAACTCGAAGACACCTTAAGCACCATACGCAGAATATAAACACTTGGCTTAATACGTTTGGTCTGGGGACAAAAGACGTCAGTTCAGAACGACGTAATTGAGGAACTGTTGAATAGTTAAAGTACTACGTTTCGAAGGTCTGCTCCGCTTTCATCCTCAGGCGCTAAAGTATCTGTTTTACCCATTAGCAACAGCTACTCGCAGGCAATTAAATCCAGTTAAAATCCAATAGGTAACTTGATTTCTATCCTCGGCACCATGCCATGACAGCCGCTTATCCCTATGGAAAGACCCCCCCCCCCCCCCCTTACACTACATCAGTTACACAGGAACCTGGTTAGGCACGTAGTACGTGAGGTGTAACAGACAAAATTGTGGCGAAGGGCAAAATCCGATCTCTTTCTTACAGAAACGCGGCTCATGGAAAGCAGTGTTTCGGTAGTTAGCATTATTTTAGATTTATGTTCTTCGATTTCCTTAACAGATGTGCACAGTTCCCTTCGAGGTGTGTTCCCTCTTCTTTTCAGTCACCGAAGACAACTTGTTTCAGTAGTCAAGACTGCCGCCTTCTCGTTTCATCACTCGAAATCTTTTTCACACCAAGAAAGAGTCGTTAAATCAACTATAAAAATAAAGAATTCTGATCTTTCTGTCCGCCGGGCACAACTCTACAGACTGAGTTAGTGGATCCATAAGATGTACAAGATCTAATTTAAAGCTGACCACTACATATAGTCTCTGCTTAGACAAATGAACAGATCTGGTCTGACAATGTGGCAATTTTATGTTTTCGTTCTACAGACTACTAGAACACATGGAAGATAATTTATCACACGCGTCTTCTACAGTCCTTCCATTAAGTATCTCATACATCTTCATAGAATCTTAACAGTGAATAATCACATTCCAGAGAAGTATTATACAGCTGAGAAAGATAAAATTTAGTGTCTGACCTTTCACCCCTCCCCTCCTTCCCCGCTTTGTTAAAAGTAAAAGGGGGAAGAAATGTGACAGTTCCACACAAGACACTGCTGTCATAAATTTCCCATAATTTAACAGGGTTACTCCTTAAAAAAGAACATAATCACAGTAGGTATTTCAGGTTTCGGTATCCTTGAATAAGTCTCTAACACATTTCGGTCAATACACATCATCATCTTCGTTAAAAGTATCCCCCCTACTTATCTGTTTTCATCAGAACATATTTTAGCTTTATATAAAGATATGTCAAACCGATGTCTGTAACATAACGTCATTCTATTGTGTGCAGCACTGCGATGTATTGTATCACTTTATTATTAACAAAAAGTCCTTCAGCGTTTAGTCTAACAGCAGTGGGAACTGTTACGTCACTTGAGTACACAAACAATTAACAAATGCTATCTTTGTTGTTTTACACACCCTACTGGTCCTAACACACACCTACACCCATTGTCAATGCCGAAGTGCTGCGGCAAATATAATCATGCTACACACAGCACATTGTGCCCTCCGAGATTATATTTGCATTCGGCAAAGTTTTCATCACAACGAACAGTGTTGCGGTTATAAATTGTAGTTCTTAATTATATCTACATTTCACGTGGTGTGTCAACTATTCTTTATGACAAGTCTTTTCCGAAATTATTTATAAACATAGCCCACATCCAGTCTAAGTCTGGGAGCAATCTGTAACTTTAGAAAATGAACAGGGCTTTCATGGCTTGGACATCACATTTTGGGGCACAAAGGGACTGTCCGAAAGGCCTACGTGCATTCGGAACGAAAGGGCTCGAACCCATTTACCATTCTATTCTATTCTATTCTAGCCCATACTCTGCCCTTGAATGATGACACGGTGTAGAGAAGTTGTAAAAACGACACTACGGAAACCCATATTTTTTCCATCCTCAATCTGCAATGACTGCCCACTGGTTCCTACCAATAATAAGGGTCCATCCACAGAACCAAGTATATTATGAGCTCTTCGTAGAGGTTCCACTAGACTAGATTGCGAATCCAAAAGAACTGATCACTGTGCATGATGTTCAGGCATATGTGGGACTGAGGGCACAGCGGCAAACATTTTTAACCTCGGACACTGAATGGAGATGAGTGGTATCTTCACACCACCTCCGCTTCACTCACGTGGAAAGGCCCCTTGTACCCACCGAATAGAAGGCTTTGAAGAAGGTAATAGTAACTTTAGCATGCACTGAAACGAAGCTAATCCAGCCCGCTAAACACGAAATTATATCCATCCGTCAGCTTTAAGTTTGATCCCAGCAATAAATTTTATTTAAAATCGTTACGTACTTTAAAAAGAAGATGGGAACTTATAGCATTTCCCATTTATACATTGATTTCATTACAGCCTATTCCGCAATAATAAAAGACTATGACAGTTATTTTTTGTATGGTACGACAGCCCTTAGCGAGCCAGGGCCTCCTCATTCTCAAGGCTTCACGATCACACTCAGACACACAACAGTCGGTAGGACTCCTCTGGACGAGGGATCAGCCCGAAGCAGAGAACTCTACCTGACAACACACAACACTCACAAGACACACTTTTATAACCCCGGCAGGATTCGAACCGCAATCAGAGAAAGCGGACGGCCGCACACCTACGTCTTAGACGGAGCGGCCACTGGGATCGATATGGTAGTTAATACCTCCAACAGCTTTACACTATCAGAGTTCCGCTCATTAAAAACGATAGAATTGTTCCTCGGGCCAACGCACAATTGTACACTGAATCAGACCAGTGGTGCTTCATCTCAGATCCTGCTAGCTTCTATTCGAAGGTGACAAACTCATGAATCACTAAATATCGTAAAACGAATATATAATAGAGTAGCTTCCTGAGGTGAGAAAAGTATGTAATGTGCGGGGCAGCAGGCTATGCGTCCGGGATGAGGGAAGCTGCTCGAGCATCTTCCCTCATCCCGGACGCATAACCTCCTGCCCTGCACCTGACCGCCGACCACCAGCAGCCAAGGCATCACACACCATATGCGGTAATAACACAAGTATAGTTGTGTGTTCTTGTTTCGATATGTGTTGGAATTTCGGTGTGACTGGGTTGGGGTGGTATCCCTGTGGCAGGCTTCAGCCTGCTACACGTATACCACCCCAACCCAGCCACACCGAAACTCCAACACACATCGAAACAAGAACAAACGACCAATGTGGTGATACAATAGAAAAGTTGCAAGCTCCCGATGATGGATGTATTAATGTTCGAAACATGTTGAGCGTACACGAAGTGAAATAAACTGAATAACTAGTGACATCAAGTTGGTCTCTTATTCTTCGGCTATCACAATGCTGCACGGTCCAATATACATAAGATTAGAAACGTTATGTAAATGCAGCCTTTTTAAACCTTGAAGTTTTAGAAGTTAGACATTTTAGTTAATTTCTTAACAAATCCCATTTCAATTTCAGAGGGCATTATATTAGTTTTTAAAAAAAAGTATATAGAGAACTGCGTTCTTCTGGGTTGTTACACACAGAATATTGGTAATTTCTTACCCAGAAGAGCGCAGATCCCAGCTACTTCGCGGCGCCTGAAATTACGAATAAACGCATGTAGTTTGGATGTTATACAGCACAAACCAATGAAATCCACAATTTTCTAAGTAAATATTTAATTTCTGATGGTGGGTAGGAGACTGTGTTCGAGACTCGAACACAGTCTCCTACCCACAAGACTTCTCACACCGATGCATGTAGATAACATTACTGCATACACAACTGTCTTCCTGAGGATGAACCCACGAGGTTCGAAGCATGTAGGACACATCAGCAGATAAATATAAATTTAGAAAATTGTGCATTTCGTTGGTTTGTGCTGTATAATTATATAGAAATTCAGGGTGAAAAAACAAATTTCAAAAAGCAGTTTAGAAGGTCCGTTTAATCCGCAATATTGAGAGCCTGCACGCTTCAGTACTAACGCTTCCGAGACACAGAACAAAAAGTCTGCAGTTTAGCTTACAAGCCTAACTCTTTTATTTTTGTTGCCTGATTTAGGAGGCATGTTTGCCGTGAAGCCGTCAGGATCAGCATTCGGCCAGTGACTTCAGATGTGTTGAAGCGAAGAGCAGAATGAGTGACTGACATACACAACTGACAAGTCAGTGACAACTTGCGCTGTAATCACAGACTCTAGAACTGAGAGGTCGTTATCTGTGCTCCCTCATCAGGACCGGGATCAGGATCTAGCGGAACTAGAATGCGAGGCACAGGAGTAAGAACTGGCGCCAGTGTTAGTGGCACTAGCGGCGCAAAAGAGATGCGCAGCGGTAGGAAAACAAAACAGCAGCAACAAGTCGTGCAGTGGAAACACAGGAATGTGCAAGAAGGAATTGTCATTGTTGACGAAATCCAGCTGTCCAAGCTCATCAAGAGGGACCCCATTCAGAAGTTCTATGACCTCGATCCAGAGCCCTTCGTAACGTAAGTACCAAGCGTTGACAAATATCAGCCATAGCATGTTGCCATGGTAACTAACTGTGCAGTCTATAACCAATGTAATATAAGGGCATCACGACCGACGTATCTGCATCTAAAAATATAGCTTTCTTTCACTTTAATTCGAAAACACACACATGTCAGTGGGATTGATAGGACGGAAAATATACGTGTAACGTAACGTTAAGGCGCGTTCGCGTAACCACTGTTGCCGTGGAAGACCAATAAGTTTCTCATATTCTGAGCGTGTGTCTATAGCCTTACGTATCCAGGATGTAATGCACATGCGCCATATTGTCACCTGTGGCCTGTCCGGCTGTACAATATTTTTGCCACATTATCTCATGAACGGCAAGATTTCGGGGTAAAAAGTAACTGAACACAAAAAGGATCTATTTGGTTTTCTCTAAAACTTCTGTCTGAAACATTTCTCATTATAAGGATAATTAAGCGAGATATGATCAGAACTGTATGTTGGTCTTCATGTACAGTACCCGTCATTCTTGTGATATTTCAATGCAACTTGAAATTTCTCAACAGAGTTTCGAAAAAGTCTCTAATATATCAAATTTCCCTAAGATACTTTCAAAGGGTGCCCACTTGTTCCATGCAGACGGACATACAGACAGATAAGGTACAGCTGACTGTCGCTTTTTTGCAATTTTGCGAAAGCGCCTGACAACATTCTCCGTATAACAACCACCTGATTCAAACGTCTTCTAGGCATATTTTGCACTATTACGTGGAACTTTTAGCCAACATTTTGCACTGTTTTCACCCAAAAGCAATGGCAATGTGCAGCTAGAACTGCAGTTTATATTTCTGTACAAGTAAATTTGTCAGTACGTCATGAATGTATATAGAGGGAGCAGAGGTGTGGCTCCATTCATTCTTGACCTTTGCACTAAATGCAGTTGAGCTGTCAGCTTCACGGGCTGGTCTTTTCCCGCCAAGCAACCCCCCCCCCCTCCGGCCGATCAATTGAATAGGAAGCGGTGTCGGCCCTAGAGGCTGACTGCACTTTCTAGAAAAGAGCAGGATCTCTTGTTTCTAGCGGAATTCGCAAGACGAATCCCCGGTAAATCAGTCCCATTACAGGCCCGAGGTGCCCAGAGGGTTCCAGGAAGTTAAGGTTCCCAGATTACGTGACAACGGCCCAGGATGGTGGTAAGGTTGTCAGCCTTACTCACCGGGTGCTTTTACCCCCAGGAAATACTCCTGGTACTCATTTCTGTTAGAGGCTGAGTCGACCCCAGGGCCATAGTGCGACAGGAAGGATTATGTCAATGAAAAATTCCAATGACACAATCTGTGCTACCGCGGTCCCCAGTCTAGTCTTTGTACCTATTTAAACATCCCGCCTCCTTACCTACCGTTAGCGCTAGAAACGGAGATGGGAATTTTAATTTTCAAGGCCATTATCTTTCGTCATAACTTGTAAGGCACGAGCAAAGACAGAGATGTTCCTGTCCTCAATTAAGCACCACACAAGAACGATGAATACGGGAGTGGAGGTATAGCTCCACGTACTCTTAACCTCGGCTTGCATGTCTCATAAATTAAAGTAATTTCCTGCCCCTACCGGGAATAGAACCAAGCCTCCTCGGTCCCTCAGTCCTTAGTGTAGTAAGAGTACGGAGTTGGATGTTTTGGCTCCTGAACCTGTACGAAACCCCATTATGCTCCGCACGTTAAAAATTAAGAAACCCACAGCTCTATGCATTTACATAAACTGCCCAGGTCCTTCAAAACGTTCCCAGAATTACCCTGGATTCTATGGCTAACCTGAAATGGACGGAGAAACTCAATTATGCATTATCCCTTACCCGCATAAGCCTGCAATGTAATATCCTGGAAATGTTCGTTAAATCATCAGGTTATATTCAGAGCTGCAAGTCTTTATGAATGAGACTACAAGAAGAAAACAATAAACGAATATTTCAGTCGGTATTACAGTCTCGATCTAACCTTTAAACAATTTTACTGAGTGGGCGTGTAGTTAAATTAAAATTTAAAATTTTCGAAAGAGGTTACAATGTACCCTATAATCTCGAAAGAGTTGCAGAACTGTCTGTAGAAACTTGCCAGACTTTCCCGTCGCAATTTCAGCAGGCTGTAAGACGTATTTATAATTATTTGTACGGTGTTAACGTAAAAGGATAAGACACGCCTGCTTTTCCTTTACCTGCCGCCGAGAATGAATACAGGAAACATAACAGCCAAGGACTTCGAGAACTAAGTTCCTCCTAGAAGACAGAGCAAGTATGTGGTACAATGATAATTAATTTAATTATCTTTTAAGGCAAATAATTCTTGCTTTTTTTCTGAAAACTGAAACGTAACCAATAAATAAATACGATAAACTCACGCATATATTAATTTTCTGCGGTCATATACGGTCGTGTGTCTCTAACTTGGACGCGGCCTGCAGACGACCACCATGTGGCAAGGTACAGTATTCCGCATGCCGTCATGTTCGACTGTGGTAATAAAGCTGTGCGAAGTATGACCGACCGCTGGCATCGGGTTTTCTTGTGCCATGCTGTGTCTAGGAAAACGCGACCAACAACAGGTTAAATTTGAAAGCATGGTATGGGCATTGGTCTGTATAGTACCGGTCGCTGACAGATGCTAAAGCGCGTCCCCATGTCGACGGTGAAGAAGAGTCCTCTCTGTAAATAAACTAAGCACGATGCCATGGAAAAGCGTGAAAATGGCGGAGATAGGCCTACAAAGCCACACATTCGTAGCCCGAGTACTAGATAGAGGTAGTCAACGTCATGCCTAGGCCCGTTTACCGTGTATTTGAAAATGGGTGAACCTCAGGGCGGGTCTGGATTCTGTGACAAAAGTTTTCGCTCTGCAGGACATGAAGGCACATGGGGAAGCAGAGACTTAGCTCCACTCATGATCGTTGTGAATGGTCAGCGTCAGGCCCCTGCCGCTTTACACCAGGCGAGAAATTTCCCGGTACCAATTGGGTAGGGGGCTGGTTTTGCCCTGGAGCCGGATTGGACTTTTTGGAAAACAGATAAACCCTTGGTTCTAACTGGAATCGCACCAGAAGTCCTCAGCCTATGTCACTGACAACACTATCCCGGCTGGTGTACGCCGCGGAAAAGAGCCCGCAGTTAAGTCGCTCTCTAGGAAATTTCAAAAATTCAGATTTTAGCAGTCAGTTTCAAGAAAAAAAGGAAAGTTTAAGAATCTTAAATGTATCACGACTCTAATACAGCGTTGAATAAAAACCGCCTCGCAGAAATCCCTTTTAAACCGCCCTGAGTATGAAACGAAACCAGGATTAAAAAAAATAATTTCTAAGGAGCTACCTCTATGTAGCAGATTGCTTTTTGAGTAATTCTAAGTTTCACAGACAATCAAGATAATCCTCGCACCTTATGGAACCCGAAGATTCACTGTCGTCTTTATAAGAACCCGCCACTTGTCCGTACCTAAGCCAGATGTACGCGAACCCTTAAGATTAATTTTAATATTATGTTCCCCTCTACCCCTACGTCTTCAAAGTGTTCTAATCCTTCAGGTTCCCCATCACGACCCTGTACAAATTTCTCACTCTCGCATGCTACATCTCTCGCCAATCTTATCCTCTTTGATTTTTATCACCCAACTAATATTTGTTGAGGAGAACAATCATGAAACACATCATTTTGCGAAAAACAAGTGCATATGAGATTTGATATTCTTATTCTAGAGAACATATGGAGGAGCCTAGTCCTTCCTGTTGCTTGTCTCACTGTCATTCCGGAAAAAAAGTACAACAAACACGGTAGAGGATATTGCATTGACCGGCAATAATAAAATAAAATGAGACAGACCCGCTAACAAGTAGTTACATGACAGGTTGGAGGTGCGAAGTGCCACACTGTGGTGGTGTGTTGACAAATTGTTAATTAAGCTGCCAACCTGTGAGTATTCACGACAGTAATCGCCTTATAACGGCAATCTTGCCCATCAGATACTAACAGCGCATGCGTCGAGCGTCACAGCACGAGAGTCAGCTAACACAAGATCTTGGTGACTCTAATGAATACTGACACTTTATGGAATACATTGGCCTTATAAACTGTATCCGACCCTGCAGCAGCATTTTAATCTTGACCCCAAAACACAGTGATTATGAAGACAGCTTTAATTGGCAATCGCAACACCGAACATGTTGGCTGAAATAGTAACACTGCTGACTTGCATTGGGATAGATCGCAGTTCGAAATTCGGACGGGATGCAGATTATCCTGCTGAGGGCTTTTTTGGCCTTCTCCAGATTTCCCAGGTAAATTCTGCTACACTAATTCAAATCACGCCACTAACCTCTCCTTCCACATCCTTTCAAATTCATTACGCACTAGAAACCTCACCATTGTCACAGGCTACAGGGAATTATTTCATAACAATTAAAAATGTGTTTCATTTTTAAGCGCGTTCGCAATATTCCGAAAAGCTACTATTAGATTCGTCATGTCTGTGAGTGTGTCCTTCGGCCAGCAAGGAACAAATCGGCTCCCAGTGGACGGATTTTCATGAAATTTGATATTTGATTATATTTCAAAAATTGTCGAGAAAATTCGAGTTTCATTAAAAGATGATAATAACAAAGGGGGCTTTATATGAAGACCAATATACATTTCTATCACATCTCGCAGTTCTTCTTAGAATCGGAAACGTTGAAGAAAAAAGTTGTAAAGAAAATCCAAACACACAATTTAAGATCGACAATTTTTTTAAAATCGTTCCTTTTATCAGATATTGTGGAAAAATATTGTAGAGCTGGACAGATCACAGATGACAATATGACGCATGCGCATTTCACTCTCGGTACCAAAGGCATACTTGCTTACTCCATGGTGCAGAGTCCTTCTTGAGAAACTAACTGGTTTGCAGCTAGTCAAGAAATTCCCCGCATTTCACGGAACCCAAAGGTTCATTACCGCACTCACAAGCATCCGCCACCTGTCT
>Ga0123352_10007772_pt1 | contig 16593 bp, 14 predicted proteins | sample TergutLab28metaG_FD_89700 | JGI IMG/M metagenome (GOLD analysis project Ga0123352, IMG submission 89700) | Labiotermes labralis P1 segment gut microbial communities from Petit-Saut dam, French Guiana - Lab288 P1 | ecosystem: Host-associated > Arthropoda: Insects > Digestive system > Gut ... | reverse complement strand
TGTGTGTGTGTGTGTGTGTGTGTTTGTGTCTGTGTGTGTTTGTGTCTGTGTGTGTGTGGGTTTTGTAATGTGTGTGTGTGTGTGTGTGTGTGTGTGTGTGGGTGTTTTGACAATTGTGTGGATGTTCTGGCAATATGTGTACTTGTATTTACTGTGTTTTGTTTTGTTTATACTGTGTTCTTTTTATTATTTTGTGTATGAATATTTATTCTTATTTGTTACTAGTGTAAAGACTACTGCCACGGAGTGAAAACTCAATTGCAGTAAATAATAATGATGATAAAAATTAAAAAAAATAATAATAACAATACCTGGTAATGTTACAATTCCGTGTGGTAATGGATTACTGCGCAAGTAAGCATTGCAAAACTCTGGTGACTCCAATCCCAGAAAAATAACATAACCTAGGAAGTACCCTGTAGTCTGACCCACACTGTTGCATGTTGAAGCAAGGGATACGTTCTGCCTGGAAAGAGAATGTATTACTGAAAGCATCTGTTATAAGACACAATTTATTCTTCTAAGATAACAAATGATCACAATACATTTGCACATATTTTAAAATAATTCATCCAAATATACGATGATCCTGCACAATACCCCCTTTCACAAACTTTAATTATCAGAGAGTAACTACACAAAACTTGTTTAACTTTGTGCCCAACTGTAACACAAAACTTAATTTTTCAGATGATGAATTATGAAAAGTTACCCGACTAACTTTCGGGTAAAACAGAAAGTTTCGGTGTCATTACAAGTGCCGAACTGTATCCATTTTTGCTTTATAGTAAATTTACTAAAAATATTTTACCAGTACTTTTAAACTTTACGACCAGTGAACAGCCGTTCACTTGGATCAGAATAAGTATCCGTCTTCTTATGGCTTTTCTTAGAATCAACCTCAAATTTTACAGCCTAAGAAACCATTTTCACAGCTTATTACCTGGTCTTAACTACAAACTATCACAGAAAATCACAATGGGATAACTGAATTTGTTTTGCATGTAATTTGAATTTGTTTTACAATTAATTTGAAAAAAAATTTTCTCTAAGAAAGATGAGGTTTTCCATACATTTTTAGATTATGGGAAAAGAACAAATACATGAATGATTCCACAACAAAATCACAAGCATAACACTGAACTGCCACTATTCTTCATTCAACCAATGCAATGCTTCAATAATTCATACACTCTACTTGGACATTCTGTTATCGCGAGTATGACCTCAGCTTAAACTGTGGGCAGAGATTTGGAACCATCGGGTTTCTCTTTCTCTTGTAATGCGACATTCAACAACACTGTCAACTACTAAACATTATACAGCACTGGTGGCAGACAACTGAATGAGTATGAAGCATTGGTGGAATGACAAAGATGGGCAAAATTCGCGGTACTCTACTCAAAACCTGTCCCAGTACCACATCAACCGCCACAAATCCAACATGATCAGGCCTGGGATTTAACTCAAACCACTGCAGTGAGAGGCCAGCAAGTAAGCAGCTGAACTTGGCATGGTCCCATCCAGTTTCACATGGATATCTTAAGTGTAACATTTGTTTCATGCCGTAGGATGGGCACAAGAGTACAAGTGGTCCAATGCAGTTTACATAAAGTAAAGTTGTTTTTGTGTAAGCCACGAAGGGCATATAGAGGAGAAGTGGTATAGTTTCAGTTATGCTTAATCTGAGAATAAATGAAGGTAGATGGTAAGATTTGTGCTCAGGTCTGGAAAGAGCCTCCAAGACCCATTGAATAGAAGGCTGGGTGGGCCCCAGAAAGGGTCTGGATTCAGAGAAGACTAAAATCTATTGCCCTTGCTTGGAATTGATCAATCTGTAATTCTTTGGTAGTGGGCCGGGTAGCTCTGTCGGTATAGTGACTGACTATGGGCTGGATGGCCCGGGATCGAATTCCGGTGGGGACGAGATTTTCCGCCTGTCCAGACCGGCCCTGGGGCCCACCAAGCCTCCTGTAAAATGGGTACCGGGTCTTTCTCGTAGGTAAAGTGCGGCCGGGGCGTGCTGCTGACCACTCACCCCCTTCTAGTGCCGCGGTCATGGAAGAGTGGAGCTATACCTCTACCCACCCTCTGGGCCACACCAGGCTTGTAACAGGATCACTTTACCTTTATAATTCTTTGGTCGTTCGGCCCTAAGACCATGCTATCCCAAATCCCAAGGTTACACAATATATGAACTAACACGAATGTGAAATCATGTCGATATCAGCCACAACTGTTTACAAATACACATATTGTATCTTCTTATGGCCTTCTGAGAGGTGATGCCATCCTGTCTGAAATAGAGGCACCAAGGATTTGGAGGGATCTGCCACCACCATCTTCAGGGTTGAAGACAGTGTATGCAGGTTCCTGCAACAGGTCAGTACCCACTACCACAAAACATGGCATCTTGTCCCTGAAAACAGTATTCTTCCCAGTCTTCTAAAACTCAGCTCATTATTTCTGTTTGTAATGTATATCCTAGGCCACTGTATATTAATATACTGTTTGATCACAACTTTCCTTCAACACCGTAACATCCACAATTTTCAATTACAGAATAACAATTTTGCAGTCCTAAGTGTGCACCTTCAGATGCCTACACAGGCACCCTTAGTCATGAGCACACCAAATACCAACCAATTCAAGCAGACATATTCTGTGACAACACTAGATTTTATGAACAACAATGAGTTCACCAACAGCAAGATATGCCACATGGCAACAATTCCACCCAATTTCAGTCACACTTGGTTATACGTAATGAATGGATTCTCCTGTGCCTACTATAAGATAACAACTTCTTCGTGTAAAGTTTCAGTTATGAGACCGAAACTTGCAATAAATAATTAAAACAAAGTTTATCTATTTCAGATTAGAAGTGGAAAGCAACCTTTCAAAACTCTCCATTTGCATGACAAAGTTTGTCACCAACTAATCTCACAGGTCAACCAAGAATATTCCAAATGCAATAGGAAATGCTGTATCAGTATTACCTCTGAAGCATTGTGAGCGCCCATCCATCAACCACAATATCTTGTGTCGCTGCCAGAAAGTTGAGAAAAAAGAAGAAGCATGTAAGAACAGTTATGTTCGGTGCGTGGGTACTGGAATGATCGGGGCCCAACCAGTCTTCAACTTTGCCAGACAGAAAAATCATAAAAACTCCGATGAGATATTGTGCTGGTACTAGCCATGACTTTCTTCGTCCAAATCGAGATGAAAAGAATGAATCCACTATTGGTGCCCACACAAGTTTCACACTGAATGGCCAGTGAACAAAGCTGAATTCCGCCTGTGGGGAGGAAAATATGTTTTGTTAGTACATTTTAAAATAGTATCAGGAAATAGGGCATACCATGTTCACAAAAAACTATTGTCATCAAAATTAATATCCCGAAACGTCAAACTACAACTTTATAACACGTTAATTCGCCCAACAGTAACTTACGCCTCCGAAACGTGGGTACCTAAGGAAAATATGACAAATAAACTGATGACTGTCAAAAGAAAGATCACGAGGAAAATATTTGGTGCTACAAGAACAGCTGATGGCTACTGGAGGATTAAAACTAATCAAGAAATAAATGATATATTAAAAGGAAAAAATATAATTGAGTATATTAAAAAACAAAGATTAAATTGGTTAGGCCATGTTGAACGCATGGCTGAGGATAATATTGTGCGGAAGATTAACCCTTTAAATGCCAAGTTAAATCCCATCTGCCATTTGCTGGCATTATTAGGAACTCACCATATTCTTCACTTTAGCAGGATAAGGGTTAAGAGATGGAAGCCCATGTCTAAAAGACCAATCGGAAGACCTAAAACACATTGGGAAGATGACGTTTTGGAAGATATAAAGAGCATAAACTTACGCAACTGGAAGAAAGTAGCACAGAATACAGATAGTTGGAAGAAAGTGGTTGAGCAAGCCAAAACCTTATGTGGGTTGTAGCACTTTATAAGAAGAAGAAGTAGTACATTTTAAAATGATGTCCTAAACACAGATATTAATAGAAAAATACAGAATGGCTTTACAAGGCTGCTGAATAATGCCTGATGCCCCATGTTGCTCAAGCTGCTAAGCTGCCTCCACCAACTTAATTCTTTATATTACCATCCAGTTGCCTAGCCGTTCTGTTCAGAGGAAAACTGACAGTAACAATCACATGGCAAGTTTTGCTACAAGCTCTTTGGGCTGACTGACATATGCTGCACTAGAGAGGGGCATGTAGCTGTGCAGAGCAGAATACTACAGAAGGTAAAAGAGAGGAATTTTTGAGCATCATTCTTTCCATCATCCAAGGGACTGCCCTCTGTTGCCTCAGTACAGAAGCTAAACTGAATTAATGAGTAATTGCACGCAATAATAAAACAATCAGAGAAGTAACTGCAACTAAACTAATTCTGAGGTGCGTCATCCCCGTTGTGTTATTAGGATAACAAAACCAATGTGGTACGTGTATATATCGTCAAAACACAACTATGTTTATTAGTTTTATTTTAGTACATTATTTCTATTTGTGACATAAACAGAGAAATATGATGAGCAACATTTAATGACACTGTACCTATAATTGCCACCTCGACACAGGTTTTTCTTGGTTTCCCTGTGTCTATAAGCAAATGCTGAGACGGTTCCCAACATTCCAAGTTGCCACTACATGCTTCTCATATAGCCCTCCAGACTTAAATCTAGTAGTAACCAATTTCACGTTTTGTATACATGTAAAATAACCACTGCCACCGGGTGACAACCCAGTTGCAGTAAATAAATATTATTATTATTAATTGGGATAAACAACAATTAATGGCAACTGCTCCTATATAATGAGATACAAACCATACCACAATTTCTAAGGCGAAAAGAAAAACGTAAGTCTAGTAGGCGTAGGGATGGGATTGCAATAAATACTAAGGTGACTGCGGGTGCAATTGTTCAAATAGTTTCAATTATTTGTCCTTCTAGGATGAATCATCTGGTTTGTTTATTTTGGACAATTCTGATTATTGTGTAGAATACTGTTGTGATGATTATAGGTATAATTATTAGTGCATGGTCATGAAGGAAGATTAATTGTTCTATGACGGGTGATGCTCTGTCTTGTAGTGTTAGGTTTAATCATGTTGTCATTTTTCTAACGAAAGTTTTGAAAACTTTATTTGTGGAGCTTAAATCCAATGCACTTATGTGCCATGTTAGATTATTAGTTAGTTAGTGAGATGGTTGGCAGTTAGCACATAGATACCATTTATAACTAAAGATATAATATAATGAATCCCATTCTAGACATAGCTAGAGATAAGGTATGAATAAACTAATGATCCAGACCATGCACCCCCCCACTGACACAAATGAGATCTCGGTCCCACACAAACCCCTTCCACATACCTAAAAAAAAAATCCCACACATGTTGTATCTGTTGTATAGCTACTTGATAAGTATGCTAATGCTACATGTTTCAGCATAAAGTACAAGAAGCCATCATCAGGTGAAATTAAGAGTACCAAATAAAGTTATGTAAATGACATTAAACTGCTGTTCATGTTGGTATTTACAGTTGAGAACTCTAATTCACATTTTGTAAATTAAAGTGAGCTGAACTCAATACACCTACATTTTTTGAGCAGAAATGGGTTCCACACAAAGCAGCAAAAAAAAAAAAACTAGTTTAAATTTATAAAGTTTAAAATTAAAAATCAATGATTAGTACTTCCACATAAAAGTGACAATGTTGTGATGCGGTGTCATTCAGCCTTGAGCGGCATGTCCATTAATTTTGCAATAATATGAACTATATTCTGAATTGGAGGCTTTTTCTGTATGTTAAACTATTCCTAATTTAGTTCTATTTAAGATATGTTCTTCTTAAAGTTGAGTAATGTAAATTGTGAAGTGAGAGAGAAAACCAACAAGATGCAACAGTTAGATGTTTATTATCAATACTTTCTCAACATGTTTCGGGCATCATTATGCCCATCTTCAGGATAACAAAACATGTGTTACTGCACGTGGTGTGCTGCGCTGGTTCTGCTGGATGCGGTTGTGGGGCGCTGCGTTATAGGGTGCGAGCACTGTGAAGGTTACTGTTCGACCCTACAACGCAGCGCCCCACAACCGCTACCAACCACATTCAGCAGAACCAGCACAGCACACCACATGCAGTAACACCCATCTTGTTATCCTGAAGCTGGGCATAATGGTGCCCGAAACATGTTGAGAAAGTATTGATAATAAACATCTAACTGTTGCATCTTATTGGTTTTCTCTCTCACTTCACAATTTGCTCACGATGCACGGTCACAGAAACCTAAAGCTTGAGTAATGTAAACATAAACTAGAGTTCTTAAACCCCTCAATGGACTGTTGTTATGGAGGCCTCCTTTCACTGACATTGTAAGGTAAGTAATAACTTTTATTCAGTATTGTAATCTCGCCTGATGGTTGCTCTTGGGACTTGAGCCGAAACACGTAGCATAAAGTTATATAACTATATAACATAAAATATAGCTGTGAATGACAGCCATCACCCCTTTACTTTATGTACCTCCATCACAAAGAAATGTCTCTCCTAAAGATTTCAACTGCAAGCTTGTAAGTAGTGTATGTAACATTCAGTCATTCGTGACACCAATATGATGTTATATTTTTGGACACTGTAACATATTCTTACATGATGACTATATATAGTTGCAAAAGACCACACACTTAATATTTGTATTGTATTACACTCATAAAACAACATATTCTACAGCACTGTACTATAAATGGAAAACAAATACATTGTAATTCTAATTCATCATTCTACCTGCACGTGTTCTAACAAAGCTCTTCTCTTTCATCTCAGGTAGTCTGAGCTCAATATCCTAAACATATGCTGAATATACATCCAAATATGCTGACAGGTTAAGATGATTACAATGATTTGTGTTCGAATAGTTCCTTTCCTCACTCATAATCATACAACATTATACCCACAACCGGCACAGCCTTCGTCTCATAATACGCTGTATGTTCACATTTCCAGTTTATTCTAATTTGAATGGATCATAGGCGATTCACGCAACTGTTGACACCAAAGTACTCACTTGTTGCCTGTAGCTAACACCTCTGTTTTGTAAGTACATTGGAATCGCTGCGCTAAGGCCCAGCGGTATGCCTTGCAATACGTACAAGAAAAATAATATTGCAACATTCCATTCATCTCCTTTCACATAACCACTTTCTTCAACTCTTTGATTCCGCGTCCTGTTACCATCTTCTAAGGTTACAGAACTATCATACACATCCCTTCCTGCACGCTTAGGAATGCTCATGTCTGAAAACTCAGATAAGCCCCTCGAACTGCACGTAAAAAGAAAAACAACATATGTCCATCAGAAGTGGCATTTCATAGGTTATGTACACGTCATGCTTCCTATATTCCCAACGACCTTGACAGACTGCAATAAAAATGTAAGAAGGTAAAGTATATGATAAATCGGTATTCCTGCATAAAACCTGTTCACGGTCACGGTTTAAAAATATTAGCATTTATCACAACTTTGTTTATCATTACACAAATAATTACACGCTTTGTAGCGATTATGGCCACGTTGACCTTTCACGCCACGTACCCAACTACAACACAACTAGGTTTAGTCTGTCGATTACATTTTCTTGCATCGTTTGTTTTGGAACTTGGCTTGGTCTCATAGTTACTACATATATGTGTGTGTTTACTGTATATACGGTAAATATACATGCATATATATGTTCTTCATCTAAGTTTCCGTTTGACCAAATCAAACGCGTTTAACTAGCATATATTGGCACCCCTGGGGGTACCCTCGACCACGGTGCATCGGGTACTAATATTCGGATTTGCTTGCGAATGGCGGCAACTGAAGGAAATTATTCGAATAGCATCAACTACAGATATTTTAAGTGAGATTTGAGGTTCTCACGCCATTGACTGACAATTCCTATCGCCTGTGGTGTGGCGCCCTGTGTTATGATCGGACGCTCCTAGACTACACGATATCACATCCCATACGACAGTAACATTCTTACCATCAGTATTATATGTACGGAGGTTAGAAGAATATTCCGAGCACTTTGAACCATGACAACAGCAATGTTTGCTGTTACTAATTGGCAGAGTTAAACCTAGAGTATCCAATGCACGTTGCTCATTCGATTTGTGTATTGCTAGAACGCATCGTGGGTTCCATTCACGGTTTTCTGTACAGAGTCGTTCACGCATAATTAAATATTCCACCGTCCTTAGGCTTTCATTACGAAGTAAGAACATGCCTTTATGTTGAAACCACAACCGTCCGTCTGTGACTTAGTGTCAGTGACTAAACTGCTTGTTGGATTTGCGCAAAATGAGGTATAGAATTCCTTTACAAAAGGATAGGCAGTGCACGTATAAAGTACTGGACTTTTTCGACAGTTTTTCATGAAAGTTCCCAGTTGCAAATTTAACGGAAAGCCTTCCAGTGGGAGACGTGGTGATACATGCGGATAGACGGGCGGACATGACGGAGCTAATGGGCGCTTTTCGCGCTTAAAAAATTATCGACCAAGCGTAACTTTTTTGGAAGTCGTTGCCGTGACGGTTACACCGAAGGAAATTGTCCGTACTTTCCATATTTCCCGACCGATTTGTGCGAAATTCCCTATTCGACATCTGCACACGATACGACTGATCAGTTGTTCGTTTGTTAAAGCGGTGTAGGGATAGCAGGCGAATGTGATCGCGTTTCATGCGGAGGTTGTTTTTCTGCACATAATGCAATGTATAACAAACATGCTTACGCGATCTTGAGACATTACTACGACCACGCATATTAGTCGATGAAGTGACAATTTCTTGCTGAAACCGAATTCTCTGTGATTACTGTGTATGAAACGCACGCATTTGGCACACCGTTTGAAATAACTTTACTTACTCCATGCAGCACAGTCCTTCTTTAAAAGCTAACCGATTCTCAGCTAGTCAAGAAATTCCCCGCATTTTATGGAACCTGAAGATGCATTACCGCATTCACAAGAGCCCGCCACCTGTCCCTATCCTGAGCCAGATCAATCCAATCCATGCCCCGCAACATACTTCGAGAAGATCCATCTTAATATTATCCTGCCATCTTCGCCTAGGTCTTTCAAATGATCTCTTTCACTCAGGATTCCACACCAAAACCCTGTATGCAACTATCCTCTCCCCCATACGCGCTACATGCCCAAACCATCTCATTCTTTTCCACTTGATCATCCAAATAATATTTGATGAGGAATACAGATCATTAAGCTCCTCATTGTGTAGTTCTCCCCACCTTCCTGTTACCTCATCCCTCTTAGGCGCAAATATTCTCCTCAGCACCCTACCCTCGAACATCCTCAAACTTTGTTCCTTCTTCAATGTGACTGATCAAGTTTCACACCCATACAAAACAACAGGCAAAATTATAGTTCATTATATCTTAGTATTTATACTTTTTGATAGCAAACTGGAAGACATAAGATCCTGCACCTAATGACTGCAAGCATTCTCATTCTCCAATCTGCTCTTAATTTCTTCCTGAATAGAATTTTGATATGTTGCGGTTGTTCCAGAATATTTTGACTCTTACACCCTTACAATGGAACTATTATCATTTTTTATACTGTGAATTAATCTCGCATTCTGATCTCAAGACATGGCCATGTAATTAGTTTTATCAGAGTTTACTTCTAGTCCAATTTCCTCACTAACAACTACTAGAGCTCCTGTGTTTTTCATTCCAGTATGTACATTTCCACCCAATACATTAACATCACCAGCATAAACCAGAAGCTAATGTGTACTGTTTAATTTCAAGTCCTCTTGGTTTACTTTAACTCTGCTAATGACATACTCTGAAGTGAAACTGGAAAGCAATGGCGATAAAACGTTGCCCTGTTTGAAACCATCCTTAATAGGAAACATGTCAGACAAATCATTATGGATAAGAAACCAACTAGATGTCACTTTTGTATTATCCTTTATTTCTCCTTTATAAGTTGCTCAACATGTTTCGGACAACCATGTGCTCATCTTTAGGAGCTGACGACTGTGTAGTGTTATCGCCACACGTTGGTATTGTGCAGTGGCTGAAGGAAGGCTGTCAGAACCGGTTAGCATGTGGTGTGTCCATTGAGGAGTATGTTCTATGAATTCCTCAATGGACACACAGACACATTTTTATTAGTGTTACTAGTTTCATGTTGATACCAAACTAAATGAGAATATTAAACAAGATCTCCCTCCTCTCTGGACCATAGGATTTTTTGACGTCTATGCAAAGCTGATGTACTGCTTCATATTATTCCTACTTATTCTCAAGTATTTGACGAATGCAAAATATAGTATCAGTAACTGACTTGTTGCATTAAAATTCACACTCATGATCCCCAATAATTTCTCTGCATATGGAGTTAACCTTGACAGCAGGATAATCTTAGTAATTAACCAACTTAATGCAAAAATTCTTGTTTTATAATAAGTTTATTAAATGTCTCTACAGTCCTCTCTCAACCTGTGCACGGGACGGTCACCTACAGGTGTGATGATACCAGATGCTGTATAATGCAATTTTGACCTCCTGATGATGAGCATATAGTGCTTGAAGCATGTAGAGAAACATAATAAACTTATTATAAAACAAGATTTTGTGCATTAAGTTGGTTAATTACTAAGATTATACTGAGATGCACGGTCAGCAAAACATCAAAACTTGACAGCACAATGTTGGATAAAATATTGTACGTAGTTGACAAAAGTGATATTCCCCTATAATTACTACAATCTGTTTTATCACCCTTCTTATTGGTAGGTACAAAGAGCGACTCTTTCCACTCCTCAGGCAATTCCTCCATATTCGAAATAGAACAAATAGGTTGAAGGATCTCAGAATGAATTGTTCTGCACCCTGCTGTAGTCAGTTGTGTTGGGATTTGATCAATACCTGGTGATCAGTGTCCTTTTAGGTTTAAGTTTTCAATAACCATCTCAAAATCAAAGGCACTGGGTTCAGGAACTCAAGGCTCTGCTGTATGTATTTCTATCACCCTAACATCATTAACCCTCTGTACATTCAATACTTGAGAGAAATGTTTCCTCCATCTAACCAAAATATTGTGCTATTCTGTAACCAAATCACCCTTCTCATCCTTTACTACCCTAGTCCTAAGCAGGTAACCCAAATTAAAGTCACTGATAACTTTATACAAGTCTCTCATATTTTAGATCTTACTGTTTGTTTCAAGTTCAACAATTTTAGCTTTCAGATATTCCTTCTTTTTGTTCTTGTAATGTCTACTGGCTTCACGTTTACATTGTTTAGATTAATGACATTGCTTTGGTTTGGATACTGTAATCATTGCATTTTGGCCAGATTCCTTTGATCTAAAAGTCATGAACATTCTTCATCAAACCATGGATTATGTTGCTTCAATTCATACAGACATAGACTCTTTAGCTCATGTTTTGACATTCTCTTTGATGTTTTCCCAAGCACTGTTTATGTCCTCACTATCATTAAAATTCTCCAAAGATGCAAACCTGTGTAAGAACTTAACCTGATACTCTTTCCTAACCTCCAGCTCAATTAGCTACTTAAGATTACTTCTTTCCATATCAAATGTCTGTGTTGATTCTTTACTTACTGCCAATCTTTCCCTAACTTTTGGAAACACCAGACGGTGATCGGTAACCAGTCAGCTCCTCTGAAGAATCTCACATTGTGAATACCCAAATGCCTTCTCCAATCTAGCAATATGTGATTAACTTAGCTGCGGGAATTCTTTGTGGCTGTCTGTAAGCAGGTAATCCCATGTTGGTAAGTCCTTCATTGACAAATCAGGTAGTGATTTGCCCAACCAGACTATAAAGAGATGCCAAGAACTTTTTAACCACTATGGTTCATGCTACTCAGGGCAAGAGACTTTCATCCCACAGCCATTTTTCTTTGATATTCCTGATGCTCATGCTGCAACATATGAGGAGACACTGGAGCAAGTAATCTCAAGGAAAGACCCCCAGTTGATAATGTGTGTTGTTACCAATAATAACTTAGACAATTACACTTCAATGAAGAAGATATGCTGTGTAGACAGAGCAGTCCGAACTCAAGTGACAGTGGCCAAGAATCTGAATGCCACAGGTGTGTTGTCCGTTGCTACAAAACTGTTAATTCAGATGGCCCCTTCGACCATCGAAATTCCACCTACTGGCTTAATGATGGTTTGGATTGATGTGTGCCATGATACTCGTAACAGAGCCACCTCATATGCAGACTCTGTGGCTTCACTGAACAAGACATTAAGCCATTACTTCTCAACTGCGGCTCACCACACTTCTAGAGATGAACTTAATTACTGGACTGCCAGCATTGCCAAGGCTCTGCATAAGTAGAGGGAGTGTAATGGAGTAGCTCTTCCATAACGAATTGTGATATATATGGATGTTGCTGGTGAAGGTGATATCCATACTGTGTGCAAACATGGAAATCTTGAAGTCCCACTTTAAATGGATGTATGGTGATCTGCCTTATAAGATGGCCCTCATTATTATAACAAAAAGAATAAATTCCAGGTTGCTCTTGAATGGTGGTAACCCTCCCCAGGCACTGTTGCTGATGACTGTGCTACCATGCCAGAGAGATATGATTTCTACTTTGTGTCCAGGTCCATTCATCTCTCCACTGTGACCCTAATAGCATAAACAGTGGTCAGTAATAATATGGGACTGGATACTGAAAAACTTCAGAGACTCGCCTACTAGCTCACTTCTCTATTTCAACTGGAATGGAAATGTGCAAGGTTTTGCTCCATGTCAGTTGGCATATCTGGTATGTATGTCAACTTATGTGCATACAGACATGGAACAGGACACCAAGTTCAAGGCTGGAAAAACTTCAGTATTTTCTGTAGCTTATACAGCAAGGGCCTTTGCCTGCTTCTCAGGGGAAGTCAGCATTTGAGAGGTGGTCTGCATTGTCGAATTTCAACTGCTGTTAATGTTGTGGAAAAGCACTGTTTATTCCATGTTACGTGAAGGTACAAATTTAAAAAAAAAATTGTACTTTCACTTAAAATACTTACTTACTTACTTACTCCATGGTGCAGAGTCCTTCTTGAGAAGCTAACTGGTTTGCAGCTAGTCAAGAAATTCCCCACATTTCACAGAACCCGAAGGTTCATTACCGCACTCACAAACGTCCGCCACCTGTCTCTATCCTGGGTCAGCCCAATCCAGTCCATATACCCACATCCCACCTCCTGGAGATCCATCCTAATATTATCAACTCATCTACGCCTAGGTCTCCCCAGTGGTCTCTTTCCCTCCGGTTTCCCCACCAAGACCCAATACACCTCCCTCTCCTCACCCATACGTGCCACATGCCCAGCCCATCTCATTCCTATCGATTTTATCACCTGCACAATATTGGGTGAGGAGTACAAATCATTTAGCTCCTCATTATGCAATCGCCTCCATTCCCCCGTTACCTCGTCCCTCCTAGGTCCAAATATTCTCTTCAACACTATTTTCTCAAACACCCTCAGCTTCCTTTCCTCTCGCAATGTCAGTGACCAAGTTTCACACCCATATAAAACAACAGGCAAAATTCACTTAACATGGGATAACAAAAAGTGTTAATTTTAGATGCCCTTCTTCAACCGTATCAACAGCTGTTTAGATGCATCATCCCCGTTGTGTTCCATGCAAATAGAACATATCATTAGTTCAATACAGATTAACCGCATAACAACGAGATCTCATTGAAAGTTCAGAATATGTACCACAACTAGTTTTTTCCTCACTATACATTTTTGTGACCTGAAGATGGCTCACATTGGCCGAAACATGTCATCAGCCTAATAAAACAGATACAAAGACAGTTGTGTTTTAACGTACCTACCCCTTCCTGCTATCAACAGCTCAAATCGAACATTGGTGTATTTAGTTCATTGTGATATTATCTTTTGTTCAATGACAGGAAGTCGACAACAGCACAAGACTGTGGGGACTAACGTGGAACACACAGAAAAAAACATTATTTTTAAGGAGACATTGCTACAGTAAAGTGATCATTATCAAGATAATTTTTGCCAGTTTTCAATAATATGTGCTGTTCTAAACACTTCCTTCACTTCAGCAAGCTTTCGATTACATATACAATTTTTCCTATTAGACAGTCGAAAAGCCATCTACCAGCGGGTTTTAATATCAATCGACAAATCACACTATTGAAAGCACCATGTGGTAATCGAATGCCAGTATTAGGATTCATTCTGAAATTAGGGCAATCGAACAGAACTATTGTGTACACACCTGCATGAACGTAACAAAAATTCCTTATTTGCAGCTACCAAAGAAATCTCGACATTTCAGACAGTACAGCGCCTGATTAAGGAACGGAACGAAGGAAGGTTGTGAACGGTGGTAGCTCAGTCACTACTGACAGGCCATCCCATGTTCGGTGGCGAGTCGGTTAGGTCATTTTAGGTTGCTCATGACACTTCAGTAGATCATCATAAGGGTTTAGGCTTGGTGGGTCAGTCACTTCAGTAACTGGGTACTGTCCAGACTCACGGGGGTGAGCCATGTACATCAGGAAATACAATGAAGTTAATTTTATGTCGGGTATTGGGAGGGAATCTGCTGCCAGCACCTAATCTAGATGCCCTCTGTAGCCCACCCAGCTGTTTTACAGTTGCAGAGAGTGAGCAACCTGGAAAAGGAGCTGAACGCTCTCCTCAGAACTGATTTTAAGACAATGGTTCTGGATCTTCACTCCACTCTGATTTAAGTGGGGTAGCTCTTTCAGTAAGGTCAATATATTACCAACACATTCTACATCTCTACCAGCATTTTATTCTCTAGAACTTCAGCCAAATATGTTGCTAAGGAATGAACTGTTACTTAAATAAAGTGGAAATATCTGCTCTGATATCCAAATTAATAAAATACATACTGCAGTCCTGTGTTTTTCTTAGGTGCAAAGGAAATAATTTCATGCTATAGTTATTTCTTCCAAATAAAATTGAAATATTCAATTGTTTGCAGCAACTGAACTGCTGGTTAGTGCTTACTCTGCTTTGCCCACATCTGTTTGTGACAGTTTTCGACAGAATGTCATAAAATAAAATTTGTCACTGCACATGCCATTAAGAAAAGAGGGGGGTTTCGATATTACAAGCAAATTTTGGGTAAAAGCGACTATTTCACATAATAATGCATTTCTTACAACGACATGTTTTGGTTGACTACAAGCCATATTGATGTAATGTAAAAGTGGATGAACAATAAAATAAGGGGACATCACCTTCAACTGTTCTCTGCACTCGATATTGTCTTCTTTTACATAATTAAACAATGCCAGTCTGCCTAATTTAAACAATGCCTGTCTGCCTATATTTTGTCATTCCATGTTTAGTATAAGGGAAATTAGATGCACTTGCAATTCAGTTACATTGATAGCAATACATAATGTGAAGTTACACAGAGTTCATTGTTACTAGTGAGAGTTTTTGGTTTTCAGTTTACCTAGTCAACTTGCCTAACGTGAACATGTTTCAAGCACATACTCATAAATAAAGGAAAAAGGTAAAGCAGTCCTGTTAAAAGCCTGGACAGGCCCAGAGGGTTCCAGGAAGTTAAGGTTCCCAGATTTCATGACAACGGCACAGGATGGTGGTAGATTGTCAGACTTATGTACCAGCCGCCTTTACCCCCAGGAAATGCTCCTGGTACTCATTTCTGTTAGAGGCTGAGTCGACCCCAGAGAAGGATTTTATGTCAATGAAAAATCCACTTACACCAGCTGGGATCGAACCAGCGACCTTCCGATTTGTAGCCCAGCACTTTAACCACTGTGCTACAGTGGTTCCCCACATGCTAATAAATATTAACTACAAAATAGGAGAAAGCCTCTTATTAATTAATTAAGTAATTAATTCATTCACAAGGGTACTCAAAGTGTTCATTCTTTCTTTTATTCATCCATTCATTCATTCATTCATTCATTGTTCTGTCTCATGACAGGTCCATACTCTAATTACAGTACAGTGTATATTCCTGTCTAACACAACTTATTTTATTTGATGTTAGAGGGGTATTTGCATTTACTACCTAAGGTACAACTACATGTTTCGGCTCTTAACAATAGCCATCTTCAGGTTGTACATGAAATACATAGTAAGTATCTTTTTATTTATCTCAGTAATTAACCAACTTGATGCACAAAATGTGCTCGAAACATGTAGAGACATGAAATAAACTTATTGTGAAACAAAAATGTTGTACATCAAGTTGGCTAATTACTGAGATAAATATACTGAGATACAAGGTCAGCAAAACGTTAAAACCTTAGAAAGCAGTTATACAAGATTTAATATGGGCTGTGTACAGTGAGCATGTGGGGGATGAGGTGGGCACGAGATTTCGTACATGTCATGGACGTTGCTGGAGGGGGGGGGGTACAACTGCTGTTGTGTATATTACATACACAATAGCAGTTACCCCATGTAACACACCCCCCCCCCCCCCCAAACCCCAAAAAACAACCAAAACCCCAACCCC
>Ga0123352_10007771_pt1 | contig 16594 bp, 5 predicted proteins | sample TergutLab28metaG_FD_89700 | JGI IMG/M metagenome (GOLD analysis project Ga0123352, IMG submission 89700) | Labiotermes labralis P1 segment gut microbial communities from Petit-Saut dam, French Guiana - Lab288 P1 | ecosystem: Host-associated > Arthropoda: Insects > Digestive system > Gut ... | reverse complement strand
GGTACTATTATCAATCCTCACACTGTGAATTCGTCCTGCATTCTGATCTCGAGACATGACCATGTACTTAGATTTATCAGCACTTACTTCCAGTCCAATCTCCCTAGTAACAGCTACTAGAGCTTCTGTATTTTCCTTTAGAGTATGTATGCTTCCTCACAGTATATTAACATCATCGGCATAAGCCAGAAGTTGATGTGTACCATTTAGTTTCAAGCCATCCTGGTTTACCTCAACCTTCCTAATAGCGTACTCTAAAGCAAAGTTAAAAAGAATTGGTGGTAGAGTGTCTCCTTGTTTCATACCATTCGTAATAGGGAACTTGTCAGATACATTCTTGCCTACCCGGACTCTGCTATATGTTTCAGTCAAACTCATCTTTATTAACCTTACAAGTTTCCTAGGGATACCAAACTCAATGAGAATCTTACATAAGACCTCCCTCCTAACTGAATCATAAGCCTTCTTGAAGTCTGTAAAGAGCTGATGATCTTTCTCATTGTATTCCCATTTTTTCTCAAGTATTTGGTGAATGCAGAATATATATTCAATAGTCGACCTGTTACTTCGAAAGCCACATTGATGATCCCCGATTATTTCCTTCGCATATGGAATTAACCTTGAGAGCAGGATGTTGGATAAAATTTTGTAAGTGGTTTGCAAATGTGATATGTCCCTATAATTACTACAATCTGTTTTATCCCCCTTCTTATGAATAGGTACTATGATCGACTTCTTCCACTCTTCAGGCAGTTTCTCCTTCTTCCATATAGAAGTAATAAGTTTACGAATCTCTAAGAAAATTATTCTACCCCCTGCTTTAATCAGTTCTGCCGGTATTTGATCAATACCTGGCGATTTGTGAATTTTTAGCTTATCGATAGCCAGCTCAACTTCAGAGGCACTTGGCTCAGTTACTAGTGGTTCTGCTGTGTGTATTTCTGTCTGCCCAACATCCTTAACCCCATGCACGTTGAATAGCTGGGAGAAATATTTCCTCCACCTAGCCACAACTCTGTGGGTGTCTGCAACCAAGTCACCTTTCTCATCCTTTACTGTATTACATCTAGGCTGGTATCCCTTCTTTAAGACATTGATGCCCCTTTACAAGTCCCTAATGTTTTGGATCTTACTGTTAGTTTCAATTTCCTCAATTTTAGCTCTCATATATGCCTTCTTTTTGTTCTTCAAATGTCTGCTAACTTCACGCCTTACATTGTTCAGATTATCTACATTGCTTTGGCTTGATAATAGATGTATATAAACTGCGTAACTTAAATCACTTGAAACATTCCTTGTAAATTATTCATCTCAAAGTGGTACTATAGCACTATATAACTAAGCATTCTGTACTCGTATTCTAGATTATATTCTAGCTATTTAGGAATTTCTTTATTAAGAAATATGTGAGGTCGGAAAGACTCCCTTAGGCCTGCGGGCGGCCTGTTATACGCTTCGGTATTATGCCTGTACCTATTTATTTGCGAAAGGCTACAAACCTAATAAAACCACTAAAAATTATCAGCCTTGGCTGTGCTTTTAGAGTGTGAAGTGGGCACTTCAGCTGATGGGGTGTAGACGACGAAAGGAAGATCAGAAAATCAATAGATGGGGAGAAATCTTAGGGAAAGAGTGGCAGATGAATGGATGGAGACAGGCAGGGCGACATGTTCCATGGCTAAACATTTTTGTAACTTACTGCCTTTGCTTTACGTTTTCTTTTTTCTTTCGTGCACATTACTTTTGAAGTTTTCCATCTTATTTCCAAAGTATTTAAGGATTTTCATCTTTAATTCCTACGTATTTTGTACCTGTTCAAGTAAAGTATAAATTCGATAGTTGGAAAACCAGAAGAAAAAGAAAAGGGAAAGGAGACTCAGTAGCAGAAAACTTAAGTCGTGTCTTAAGGAAATATAAGTTGTGAGCAGAATGTATTTGATTAAACTTGGGTTCCAGGGAATGAGTCTTTTGAATAGAGTAGTGCAGTTTCTAGTTCCAAAATATGAATAAATTTCTTGACCAGCTGAATGACAGTCGGCTTCTCAAAATTAACTCTGCACTAGCAGTTAGTTACTAAGATTTGTTTAATGTCGCACAGAGTGGTAATGAATAACACCGAGAATTTTGTAGACAACTCATCGGACGCCATGTGTGCATTGTAAAATAAATAATTTTTGGGCATCAGCGGCATCAGTTCAGGATAGAATCCATGTGTAGCATGTTCCTCTTTCTCAGTCAACAGGAAATGACTCGGCTGGTCGCCAGAGAAATATATATTTTGTTACCAGGAAACTTAAAAATTAGGGTTTCTCACCCTTTTAGATCATAGGAATACAGAAAAAATGTTAGCGAACGTCACAACTTCGTAGACAACTGTTTTCAAAGTAAACGTCGAAAGGTTCATATCTGACTTTGAAAAATATTGTCACAAAGTTTGCAAAGTTTTTTTTTTATTTTTTTTGCATTTAAGCTTCTGCTAACATATTTCTAAAAAAACACTTAGGCTTAATCGTCCTCTGTAATATCTTCCAATAGGCGACTACTCTTAGACCTTCATTCATTACGTAGTGGTTAACAAGGAATAGCAAATGAACATCCGGAAAATTTATTCTTAATTTATGAATTATTTATGAAATGGTGTTCCATACAGAAGGCAAGATGGTGCCTCTCCACGTGATTCAGCGAACAAGTTGTGTTTTGCCAACATAATTAATATAGAAAATTTTCCCCCTCTACAACAGCAATTTGGTTATGACAAAAATTTGATCCTTATTTCTTACTTCCTGTTTTTTAGATAATTAAAAGAGAAGTGACCTAAATTTTTAAAATCTTTTTAATCCTGAAATTAGCAACTTCGGTTTTCTTTACTTTTCGTTAAGTCCGCCCAAACAAGTGACCATTAGATCCCAAATTTTAACATTTCAGCTTGCAACTTATTTTTCTATAATTAGCTGGAAATTTTCGGCTGAAAACCTGCGACACCAACGATCATTCGAGAATTGGTATTGCCATTTCTTTCTCGGACCATTTATTTCGTTTGTATTTGGCAGTTTCTCTTTCATTTCACGTTTCTTAATTCGACAGTCTGTTTCTCTGCCTTCATTCCAACTGTTGTCCCCAGTCTTTCTGATAACTACACGTTTCCCTCATTTTCCTCACATACAGTTGTTCCTTTATATCTGTATTTTTTTGGTCGTTCAGTCTCTCAAATTCTAACAATATTTTTGTAGTCTGTGCCGCTTCCAAACGTTGCTTGTATCTCTTATTCAAAACCCATATCTTAGTTCCGTCTCTGAATGTTGCCTTCGATGCCATGTTATGTAATATTACATCAGTCACTGTTTTCGTTTATTTACTGATATTTCTTTGTAATGTGCAGTATTTCTGGCAGACGTTTGCATTGCGTGCTCTATATCTACAAATTTTAGAATTCTGTTTTATGAACAGGGCTACAAGAATTCCTTAACGTTTTCAAATATTTTGATGTTTTGCTGACCGTATATTTCAGTATATTTATCTTAGTAATTAACCAAATTGATGCACAACATTTTTGTTTTACAATAAGTTTATTTCATGCTTCTACATGTTTCGAGAACATGTGCTCATCATATTATCAAAACTGTATTATACAGCATCTGGTATCATCACACATACAGGTGTGACGATAGCAGATGCTGTATAATACAATTTTGACCTCCTGATGATGAGCACATAGTGTTCGCAACACGTAGAGACATATAATAAACTTATTATAAATCAATAATTTGTGTATCAAGTTGGTTAATTACTAAGATAAATTTTTCAAATATGCTTTCATCTATCATTATATTTAGTATCCGATATCATGTTACATATTTACATTGATTTTGTTTCTTGATGTTTATATTTTATGTACTATGTGAATTTATGCAATATTCGTATCAGCCTGCCCATCTTAAAATTTCACTTCTTAAATGTGTTTACTTTTTGCGTCGTACATATACGGGAAGATAATTTCTGCCTACCATCAAATTTCTAAAGTAGCAAATCTACCGGCACGTTAGGCCACATATTTCGACCTTTGGAATTAAGTCTTTAAGGTACTGCAAGGCGTGTTTAGGGGAAGCATTTCTTCGTGTATGTGTGTGTGTGTGTGTGTGTGTGTATTTATGAGTGCGTAATTATATGTATTAATGTATGTGCATGTATGTATGTACGTATGTACCTACGGATATATACTCTATGTAACTTGAACTCTGAACGCAAACTTTTTAAATCTGATTTACATATGTTATTACACGTGTACTCGTTTCTGGTTAGCATTACATAGCCATGTGTAAAAGCCAATACCATTATTTTTATTACATTTTCGGTAACTACAAACATTCTCATGAAATTTATAGGCTGTAGGTAGAATATGCCTGCCGTGTAAAAACTGCAGTAATGTAGTCACATTCGATGTGGTCTGCACATAAACCACAGAATTACTCAGCAATCTCCTATAGGCCTATGAAAATGGATGACGACACTCACAATATACGGCAGCTTTCAGGCGGCTTCGGTTGGACAGGATAGTAATTATATCTCAACAGATAATGTTTACATGGATATTGAACAAACATTTGCCTGTGATATGCGGAATTGAGCACATCTGATTGGCGACTTGTGAAGGACTGATTGTTGTTGTTAACTTAACTAAGGCAGCTTTCCTTGTTGCTGATCTATTTTGGAAGCAGAAATTTTATATCATGCCTAACATATTTTTAGGACTTGTACGTAATACTGGATTTTATAATTTCATTTTAAATTAATGTGTATTATTTTTACTAGATCATATTTGTAACCATTTGGTGCTTACATTCGTCATTATTTATCTAACTTGCTGACAACAAACCCATTGAGCGGAAACGTGTTTGGAGATACCACAAAACAATTGTGGTGTTCAGCCTCAGTGTACCCAGTTGGTTTGTTTGTGTAATAATGATTAACCTTTGCTTTTTCAAACCCTACAGTTTTTAGTTAAGTTATTTTTCGATGTGCTCCTTATTAAATTACACCTGTTACATATCATGCCTATACCTACATGATTGGTCATTTATAACCTAGTGGTAATTATGCTCGTATATTCACATAGAGTAAAGCATGAGACTCTCTATTTTGCCTGCCCGCCGTATTTACATGTCTCGCGTGATTCATGTAACAAACAGCGATTTTTCCCTAGACAGCACTGAGGTATTGCAATTTCATTGGCGTTGGAGTTTTTCTCTGTTAGGCAGGAAGTGAAATCTCTGCATATATGAAGGGGCTGGTGTTGTTGAATGATTTAGTCTCACCCGGGTTGCCATGGATGCCGTGTTTCTATGTTTAAGATAAACCTCGATTTGTGAGTGACGTCATAACCTGAGTTTCCATGTCTACCGGCCATATATTGTTACGAAATTGCTTGATTTGTTTGTGACGTCACAAGGACGGTTTTCAGGGTATATTAGCACGTGTATATTATGTCACTCCGTCACACAATGCGGCTGTATTTTGTATGATGTCAGAGGTCACACTTACTCTGTTACCGCAGAGACTGTTTTGTTAGTGACGTCAAAACATGGAAGATAGTTGAAACTTTATTGCAAGGATTTAATCAATCATCACAAATCAAGAAATGTTTTATGAAAAAAGTTGTTAATGGAACCAGATCTACATATTTAAGATACAGCTTCTTTGCCTGTGATGTCATTACCCTGGTTTTAGAAGTTGGTTTAGAGCCTGATGCAGGACAGAGTGGATTATCGCTCGCGTAATAGTATATTCACCTCATCGTAGAAGAGAGTCTTTGTTAGCTTATAGATTAAGTTCTGCCTCAAAATGTGCGTATGGAGCATTGGTTAAATGCAATGAAGTCTCCAAATAAAGCTCTGTTCTTCCGGAAACTGGGAGTACTGGGAGGAAAGGTACTTTTATTTTTCTTGCCTAAACGTTCTGTAACTGAATAAGGAGAGACCAACTTGATGTCACTTGCTTTATTATTTCATTATTTACTGCTCAACATGTTTCGGATGTATTAACATCCGAAACATGTTGAGCACTAAATGATGAAATAATAAAGCAAGTTACATCAAGTTGGTCTCTCTTTATTCAACTATCAAGATGATGCACGGTCCAATAAACATAAGGTTCTGTAACTGTCAGTGTGTTATGTTTAGAAAGTAGGAGATTTCGTAATTCAACATTTCATTTCATTTCATACGTAATTGTTTTCAGCCATGCTTAATTGGGAAGCAGTCGTCGAAATTTCTTGGTTGTCTACTGAATAAAAAATTTATTTAAAAATGTTTCTTTTAATAAAATTCGAGGTCCTCAAATTTTGTGTGGTAAAAGAATTTCTAAACATTTAAACTTTATTAAAACAATATTTCGTAGAATTTAAAGCTATGAAAATATGGCCACAGATATTTTAGATTGCGCTTTCTTATTGATGCAGATAATTAACGAAAAATTAGTGTAATTATATGACAGTACTGAGACACACGGTAAAACTACTTACGCAGTATTCGTGCGTCTTTTTATTTTGTATTTTCAATATTACAAAGAGGCACCTGTGGAAAACTTGCCAGGTTGGAACTTCGGTCTCTCTCTCTCTCTCTCTCTCTCTCTCTCTAGGGAAATTTATGTTTCCTAGGACATTACACTGTTTCGAATTATAAATGGCTACAGATGATTCGAATGTTTGTAGTGCCTTCGTTTTCAGGGTGAAGCATTCTGTGACTGCTTATCCTGAAAGTTCCTACGATCCTTTTGTAAGTCAGTACGACTTTACCAGTCGACACAGAGCAACCTTCCAGGAAACGAAACCTTCAAGTTTCACATGTAATTAAATTATAAATACGTAACTTTTTGCGAATTTATACATAAATGTGTATGATAACTTCATGGGTCTTGTTGCTTTTGTCATATACGTTGAATCATTTGAGGGAAAGCAAACTTCATAAATTCTTCCCAGAACTCCTTGAAATTTATTATTCACGGTAGCACCAATGGGAGTGAAACATTTTAAACTAATTTGCATTTCCACTTTGCCAATAGTGTTTACTTTATGGTGTGCCTTGATATGTCAGCTGCCTGTTCTGTTTATTTTCGTATGTTGCTTATAGAAACGAGCAGCTTTTAAGTAGAGCTTTTGTGTCTGTGTGCAGTAGTTTTGATAATAGGAACACGTGGAAATACGCAGCTTCAATTTGACTCTGTCCTTTAAGTACCAGATCCTATATCCTTATCATACCTGAGGCAGCGAATGCTCTGTCAACGAAACATAGCGCATAGCTTTGCGGATGGTAATTCATGACGTGGCAGCACTTGGCGTCATTAGCTATCAGTTGTTACTTGACAAAGTCCAGTGGCTTACCGACGGAGGGTTCAAACCCCCTCCGAAATTCCGAAGGCCCTCCAAAATCGTGCCAAATTCAACCCGATTGTGAAAACTGTTAAAATTGCCGAATTTAGGACGCCAACACCCCAAGATGCTCGGAAAAAAGGCAGTAAAATTCTAAAAATACCTAGGTTCACACTTTTTTTATATTAGCAATGACAAATAAATTGGGTGTCAACATAAATAGTCTTAAAATACCAAAAATTAAGAAAATTTTACTATATGAAATGAAATTTCTTTTACCAAATTACAGCTTCCTCCAGAAATCCCTGACTAGGGGGCTACCGCCCCCAGATCCCTGTTCTTTCTGTCCTCTGTCTTCAACTGAATTTGTTGAACCCCCCCCCCCCGAAAAAATTACTGGGTACGCCACTGACAAAGTCTCTTAGTATATAAACACAAGAAAACAAATGAATAAAATATTATTATATACTTCCATCCATAAGTCTTCGAATAAAGTAATACATTAAAATTGTTTACTCCACGTAATTTACGAAATAAGTTGTTTCTGTTCGAGGCACACTGTTATTACAGTTAAACTGGAGTTCAATTCTGAGAATATAGAACAATTCTGAAAAGGCTGAAGGTTATAAACAGGAAATATATTTAGCAAGCCACTGCTACTGAATTCCTTTGTCTTCTAATTCGGTATATAGCAAGGGGCTACTATACAGTAGTATGTGGACTGGATTGATCTGACTCAAGACAGGGACAGGTGGTCGGCTGTTGTGAAAGCGGTGATGATCCTTCGGAATCTACAAAATGTGTGGATTTGGTCGACTAGCTGAGAAACTGCTATTTTTCTAAGACGTATTCTGCTACGTTGAGTGAGTGAGTGAGTGAGTGAGAGTGAGTGAGTGAGTGAGTGAGTGAGTGAGTGAGTGAGTTAGTTAGTTAGTTAGTTAGATAGTTAGTTAGTTAGTTAGTTAGTTGGTTGGTTGGTTGGTTGGTTGGTTTGTTGGTTACCCTGCACAGAGATGAGTTCTATTCCACATGTAAAGATCTGTCATCATATAGATTCCAATAATTACTCTATAACTGGAACACATATGGCTTCTGTTACTCCACGGAGTATGGGTAATTTTAAATTCGTAAATTCATTTTTCTTCGCATGATTTACTGGGTCCATTGTGTAAGTGGATTCAATGATTCTGATTGGCCACCTCCCTTGCAACCCGCTTGTATACTCGACTCACTTTCTTTTTAGCTTCACTTCAGTGCCTAGCTGGACACAATTTTTCAAAACTGAAAATTGAGCCAGCCTGTCCCTCCGCAAGGTCGGTGTCAACCTACAAACCTACATGGTATTAAAACCCAGAGGGCTGATCTGTGATCAATACCAGCCGCAAAAGCCGTAGAAATTGCATATTATTGTGGTGTCAACATGGCAACGCTGTGGCCTTTGCAGTGTGATTAATTAAGTTTTAAGATGTGACTGCTCTACTCTAAGCCTACTTCCTTGCTTTGTTGGTGTAATTCACGTAAAGCGAACAAGTGCAAGTTATATCGCGTACAGTGTCGTTGGCCGTCAGGATTACATTGTGGAATTGTTCTCATGGGAACATACAGGACGGGTAATAAAAATTTGCCATTATTTCACAGCCTCAGTAATAATTTCACATTCAGCAATGAAACTAATCAGAGAAGCTTCTGGAAATTGAAATTTATCCTCCGTCCAAACGAGAAAGATTGAAGCATAAGAGATATGCAGACTGAAAAAGTTTTGACCAAGGTGATAAGGAAAATATATGAAAGTAATACGGAGGAGGTGCTTGACATTTGTGTGACCGTGCGTCACTAGTACAATGATATCAGTAACCAACAAGATGCAGCAACATTTGTTTTTATTGATTATTTTAAGCTTGCTCTACATGTTTCGGGTGACTGTTTCGCCCATCTTCAGTAGCACTTTGACTGTATATACACACAGCTTTTTGGAACAATGTACAGACTCTGCTGTCTGCAGCCGACCGGCGACACCGGTGACACCAAACGGTATCACCGGTGTCCCCGGTCGGCAGCAGACAGCAGATTCGGTACATTGTTCCAAAAAGCTGTGTGTATATACAGTCAAAGTGCTCCTGAAAATGGGAGAAACTGTCGCCCGAAACATGTAGAGCAAGCTTAAAAGAATCAATAAAAAACAAATGTTGCTGAATCTTGTTGGTTACTGATATCAGGGAGGAGGTAGTAGGTTTACTGAGACAGTCCAATAATCGATAATTTATTAACTTGCATTATACACAATTCAAAACATTGAATAACATGCACGATATGAATAACAAAATTATACACAAAGTATTATTGTGTTGAGTGAGAAAATCAAGGAAGATGGAATAAGCGGGACATATAAAACGCATGGGAGTTGTGAGAAATATGGGTGACGTTTTAGTCTGAAAAACGGAAGTTAAATAGCCACTTGGCAGAGACAGGCACAGATAGTAAGATAATCCTGAAGCGGATCACAAAAAACCACTGTGTGACTGCATGGACTGCAGTAATCTTGCTTAGGTCATGTTTCAATGGAGCGCTCTTGTGAGCACAGTAATGAACGGTTGAGCAAAGAATGGCTTTGCAAGGAAGACTCTGTTACATGGGTTTCATTACCTTGGCTTGTATATTCGGCGGAAATATACTTTTAAATTCATTGCACGCAAATTCTCCATCATGTACAAAACACTCTGTGCTTTAACACGTTTTAGCAACTGCCTGATTTGTAATATTAATTATACTTCATCTGGTTACACTAATTACTATACAGTTATAAGTCATTAATTGATGCCCCACTGCCCATAATTAAAATCGCGAAGAATTTGTAAGTTTTATTTTAGAAGGAAGTGTTTTATTCTAAAATGTGTCGCTTGAATAAAGATAATTTGAGATCGTCGAGTACGATCGTGTGCATTCTTCTACGTTTTAAATTAGTCCTGCTATGATTCAGTTAAGTACTGTATTTCAATAGGGGACCGCGGTAGCACAGTGGTTAAGGTGCTGTGCTACAAATCGGAAAGTCGCTGGTTCGATCCCAGCTGGTGCCACTGGATTCTTCATTGACATAAAATCCTTTCGATCGCACTATGGCCCTGGGGTCGACTCAGTCTCTAACAGAAATGAGTAGCAGGAGCATTTCCTGGGGGTAAAGGCGGCCGGTGCTTAAGGCTAACAACCTACCACCATCCTGTGCCGTTGTCACGAAATCTGGGAGCCTTAACTTCGTGGAACCCTCTGGGCCTGTTCAGGCCTTAAAGGGACTGCTTTACCGTTACTGTATTTCAATAAGAATGCAAATAATTCACATCAATTATAATTAATCGGAGGCAGAAAAAGGAAACGTGAAAAATTTGAATAGCATATTCTTTTACTGCGAACTATTTCATTCCATTAACACAGATACATTTCAACTTTATAGATCTTTATTAGCACGTAAATCACTGCAGTGTAGAAACACAGAATTTCCGCTCTTTTATTGGCTATTTCCAGCAACATCTTCATTTGTGTTATTTCTTTATTAGAATTATGTGGGGTTTGGTCAGGCAAAAAGTTTTTATTTCATCTCTTTTGTCTTTTCATTTTATTTGGATTTATTTTTACTACTGTCCTAACACTTTTTTCTCATAATCGTCGTCACAGCTAAGGCACTTACCGTATCCTGGATTTATCTTTTCCCCGTTGATACACGTACAAGCCCATCTTCTGTGAGACTGTCTGTCGCGCCACAAATGTTTCCACGTAGCAAGTGCCGCCGAAATTACAATTCATAGTTGGAAACAGAAGGTAATCTGTCGTGGGCAAATTAGCTTCATATAATTATAGTTAATGTAGTTTTGTAATTATAAGTTTTTGGATCATGTAAACTTATTATCTGACCGACTCTACCATCGTCTATGTTATGAAACTAACTTTAATCGCATAATTATATATATATAGAGAGAGAGAGAGCGAGAGAGAGAGAGCTTAATATTCTGTGCAAGTCTTTAACAAATTTCTTTAAAATTATAGAAAATTAAGTAACATTGTAACTATGGTAATGACACACAAAATATGTTGCATAGCAAATTTTAAAACGGGGCGTCCGTTAAATCGGCTACTTAAAAAACAAACCTTTGTGTTTATTTTCATGTTTATGGTTCCCTGCATCGTTGATCTATATTAATAATTGTCCAACGAGATGCGACACAAAGCAGTCTATTTATTATTCTGCAAGTTCACTCTACATGTTTCGGGTGTCAACCACACCCATCATCAGGAGTACATAAAACTGTAACTACAGCCTCCGGTACTGGTGCAGCTATCTCCCTCCAACGTGGCCAAGCTTGGCCACGTTGGAGGGCGATAGCTGCACAAAAGTATGACCAGTACCGGAGGCTGTAGTTACAGTTTTGTGTACTCCTGATGATGGGTGTGTTTGACACCCGAAACATGTAGAGTGAACTTGCAGAATAATAAATAGACGGTTTTGTGTTGCATCTCTTTGTCTTTTCATATCTTTTCACTTGTTCAACTCTATAGTTCCGCACGGTGACAAGTTATGTAAATTTCCGGTGCATAGTTTTATACATCGAATTGATTATGGTCAACCAGTAACCACCACACAGAACGAATGGAAGAAACTAAGAGAAAACAGAATTTTATGTTACACATTAATTGATTATTTGATAATTACATAAAAATAGGTGCAATATGCTCGGCGAATGGACAGAGACAGACTATCACGCTTAATTATGAAATATCAGCCGTGTGGGAAACGAAACCAAGCACGACTCCTCAAAAGACTTTTAGACTGTTAATGGGACTGGAACAGGTCCCAAGGGCTAAACCCCTACAAGCTCTATGAGGATGGTGATTATTATTATTTGGTGTATTAAAGGCATATCCATCTATGTAGCTCAGATTATGTAGTGTTGAATGGCATTATAATTAGTAACTAACAATTCGAAAGGATGTGGAAGGAATGGGTCATAACCTCATTTCAAGTATTTTTCCAGCTGTTGCTTGCAGGGAAGGGACAGTACACGAAAAACATCAGACATTATATCTTGTCCTTGGATGGAGATTTAAAACCAGTGGTTTACCACGTAGCCGCGATATTTCGGTATGTGTTACAGATAAACATATTGAAGAAATGCTGAATTTAAATTTTTAAATTTTTATTTAAAATATTGAAATTCTACAGCATATGACAAAGTATATTTATGCTTTTATCGAAGTTATTTTTTTTTATTTCAGCTTGTTTTAAACTCTTCGGTCCACATTGCAAATTATGTGAGATTTGGTGCTCACCCGATACACATCGATAATTATTGAAATTCATTCTGAGATCTCTCGTTTCTGCTAGATATCAGATTTACCTTAACAAGTCGTATTTGTTCGTGTGGGATGTTAGATCTGTACCCCCTAATGAGGAAAATAAGAAACTTGTTGAAATTAAGGCACGTTTCGACTAAACGAGTGAGGTTTGCAACGTGTAAGTAGGGCATTATGGGACTGTGGGATCTAGGTGTCCTTACTTGGCTCACTGAAGAGCTGTACGCGTCTTGCTGGTTGCAGTTAGAATCGACTAGATGTGGAAGGGAATGTAAGGTCAGAACGCAAAACACGCACATTTGACTGCACACTATCTTAATGTCTTATATAACACGACGTAGTGCGCGAGATGTACAATAAAAATGCCACAACGTATTCTACATACTGTTTGCTCCAGATGAATGCGCAGTGGTATGTACTGTCTGTTAATTTAAATTACTATGAAAACTGCAGCACTTTCGTCTCAGAGGATTTATGTAGTTTTTCGGGATACGTACTTCCCTCATTAGATTATGTGCTCGAGGGGCTATGTCATCTCGGAATCAGGGTCGATAAATGATAAGGACTTGTCCATAGAGGAAGAAGAATCCTCCTTCTCTTTAGAACTGGGTACGGTTGTACTTTCTATCCAATCAGAAATCATTTTTCTGGTGTCGTGACAGTAACCTTGTCAGTCCTCCTCAGTAACTAAACGTCCTCCAGCCTGTCAAGTAAATAGATTCTTCACTTTCATTGTGTTCTTTGGTGTACTTTTTACGCCAGTTCCCAACAGATCAGTCGAAACGAGATTACAGTTTATGGAGACATTCTAAATGCTACTTGATAATAGCCATGTAGAGCTTTGTCAATTCACTAGCATTTCTAAGTTTCTCAATATCTATGCCATTGGCAAAGTTTCTATTATTTCATGAGATTATCACATCTAACACTATACCTTTGGAGCTACTTCAAGGTGCGTATACCCACGTGGATTAAAAAAACGTTTTGATATCTCTGTCATATTCGGCAATGAATTTTATTACTCCATTTCTGAAAAGCAAGCTTTAATCTGCAAGAGGTTGTTACAGCCTGCTGTCCTTTGTAAGTATGTTCCAAGTTCATGTCGCATAATTTCTTTTATCCTGAGTGCATAAGTGTTAATCTATACCCTTATTTTCCTTTCCTGCACACCCATAAATTCATCACACTAGCAGCACTTTCAAGTACCAGGTTACTTAACAAAGCCTCATCTAGTAAAATTCTTAGACACGTTTAGTTAAATTTTATTTCATTTAACTTTGTATCGGCAAATCCAACAATTCATTGTCGCTCCACCAAGACACTTCTCTAACTCTGGCATCTCCTATGTTTAAAAACATACTTTTGACTCAGATTTTCTTGACGATTTTTTCCTTAAGGAAAATGTGTTTGTTTTTTAATAAATCTTAGAATTTTCTACGCATTTACACAGGTTGAAATTAACATGAGAATGCAAGACCGAGGAATCAAGACTTCGGCCATCTGACAACCCATAAGAAATAAAGTGAAATGCCAACTTGATGCAACAGTGTACATTTATTGATGTCTCCTCAGCTCGACATGTTTCTGGTACATACGCCCATCATCAGGAGCACTAGATGTTAAGTTGCAACACATGGTTTTCTGCCATGCACCGTCCAAACCGTACACACGACCTACACGGCAGCTCTCAGGACCACCACCCATCTACAAACTCGGTGCGGAAAACCACATGCTGCAACGTAACATCTAGTGCTCCTGATGATGGGCGTATGCGCCCGAAACATGTCGAGCTAAGCATACATCAATAAATTTACATTATTGCATCAAGTTGGCATTTCACTTTACTTCATGATGAAGATGCATGCCCAAAAAAACCTAAAAAATCCCATAAGAGTTGAATCTTCCTCAACACCACAGTTTAAACCCGAAATCCCTCACGCCTAAGGCCGGTATTTTCGCACCATCTAAAATTTATAGTCCTTTCGAGTTTCCAGTGTCTGTGTTTACACGTAGTCCGCAGAATTCTGTACGTATTACTGTGTTTCATCTTTCGCCTTATTTTTTTGCTCTTGTTACAGAAAATCACACTAATTGGCTCTTCTGTCAGTTGAACAAGATGCCGGCAGAAAAGGAGTGCTGCTCCTTTGCCGCCCGTTTGCATTACTGACTTACTTTCTCAGAAGTTTCCCTTGCATGTCTATGAAAGTTTTTTTTTTTCATTGGTAACACGTAAAAAATACAGAAATTACTCTAGGGGCAATCATAATTAATAATATTTAAAAATCAAGTCTCACTGCATAGGGTCCTTAAGGAGAAACGGTCAGTGTTTTTGGAGGTGACTGTATCGTTCATTGTGAAAAAAATTCTTATAAATATACGACTATTTCTGAATGGTTACCGACAGAGAGCTGTTTGAATTTACCGGTATGAAAACATTGTGAATGGAAATGGAAAAAGAGAACCCACTTACGTTCATTGTGTTTTAATTTTAATTTAATATTTGAATAACCCTTTTGTTACAGAGAAAGGGCAAATTAGTTACAGTTTACAATAATACATTCAAAAATCCCACCATCAGTCTTAATGAGCTTTGCAGCTCGTGTGCGAAGATCGCATGTTGTTCGTATGAGTTGATCTTCGCGTTTCTTTGTGCGGTCATCAGCTCCAAAATGCGTGCGAATAATTTTTTTCGTGTATCCAACTTTCCTCTGCAAGCTTTGCTCACACATTAAAATTAAAATACGGTTAACGGTGAATAATTTTTCTTCACTTATTACCAGTCAGAATTCTTTTGTATTTGTAGATTCAAACCACTCAATATCAGTAACCGGAGACCGCGGTGGCACAGTTAAGGTACCCTGCTACAAATCGGAAGGTCGCGGGTTCGATCCCAGCTACTGTCAGTGGATTTTTCATTCACATAAAATCCTTCCGATCGCACTATGACCCTGGTGTCGACTCATCCTCTAACAGAAATGAATACCAGGTGCATTTCCTGCGTAAGGCTTACCTTACCACCATCCTGTGCCGTTGTCACGAAATCTGGGAACCTTAACTCCCTAAGAACATTCTGGGCTTGTCCAGACCTGTAATGGGACTGCTTTACCTTTACCTTTACCTTTACCTTTTACCTTTACCAGTAACCATTCAGAATTAGACACTTGTTCGTAGGAAATTTTTTCTCGCGATGGAAGATAATATCACCTCCCAAAATTTGGCCTTTCCCCCTGAAACACCCTGTATGATCACACATCACAACATAAATGCGATGTTTCATGGGGATAATTCAGTTAATTTTATGTTTAATACGCTACTGCGGTTACAAAAATCGAACGTTTTACAAGTCATAACGTCACAGTAGTAAACTTAGGAAACTATCTGTGTGACTCAGACACCAGGCCTCTTTTGAAATTTTGTTCTTTTGCAAACGGTAGACACTCTCTGATGCAATGGGAGCGTTCTATGAATTTAAATCCGAAGATAGAGAGACAGACAATTAGTATGGTCTGTTTCAGCCACTACGAAATGTGCTGTGGCAAACGTGACTCTCGTATCGATTCTACGCTCACGTGTGAGGCGTTTAAGGGAGTAGAATCAGGGGTTAAACATGCACGTTTGAGTCGTGTATGTTTTGCGTAGTAGTGATCGTAACCTTTTGACAATTAAGGATTTGGTATCCGGTTACAGTCATCGACGGCTTAAAATGCGAATGCCTGAAATTTATTTGGAGATTTTGCTTTACAAGACGCTGCGCCAACCTGGCGTAAGTGCAGAATTAGTCTAGTTCTGCTCTCTTTTACAAGCATGTTCATAGCTTCATAATTGGAACTCCCCTCCCCCCCCCCCCCCCCTCCCTTTTTTTCTTTCCTCCTCCTCCCCCCTCTTTTGTTC
>Ga0123352_10007769_pt1 | contig 16595 bp, 18 predicted proteins | sample TergutLab28metaG_FD_89700 | JGI IMG/M metagenome (GOLD analysis project Ga0123352, IMG submission 89700) | Labiotermes labralis P1 segment gut microbial communities from Petit-Saut dam, French Guiana - Lab288 P1 | ecosystem: Host-associated > Arthropoda: Insects > Digestive system > Gut ... | reverse complement strand
TAAGGTAAGGTACCGATGTTCATGGGATCCTCTTTCGCTTTTATTTCTCCCATCCTTGCTGCTAGTGTAGCTGGAGGTCAAGGGGCGGTTACTGGTGGTCTTGTGATGGTTGGTTTGCTTTATATCGTCATTGCTACGATCATTAAATTTGCAGGGACCGGCTGGGTAAGGAAAGCCTTACCACCTGTTGTTGTCGGACCAACCATTATGATCATTGGTTTATACTTAGCGCCAGTTGCTGTTCGCTGGTCAACGCAGCTTGATGGTGCACGCGATGGTGCTTGGACAGCTTCTTATGTAGCTGTCGCTCTTATCACTCTCATGACTGCCATTATCGTTTCTACTTATACAAAAGGATTGTTCCAACTATTACCGATCTTCTTTGGAATGGTGGTAGGATACATTGCAGCTATTTTCTTCGGCATCGTTGACTTATCCGCGTGGGTATTTAGCGGTTGGTTTAACGGTCTAGACTTGGCCATCTTTAACTACACACCCGTCTTCTCTTTTGAAATTGCAGCCTTAATGTTACCTGTTGCTATCGTGACCATCGCTGAACACCTGGGAGATGTCTTGATCTTAAATGGTATTCTAAAGCGTGATCTAACAAAAGATCCAGGATTACATAGAACCATCATCGGGGATGGATTTGCTACAATGATCGCCGGTTTGATTGGTGGGCCTGCTAACACCTCGTACGGAGAAAATGTTGGGGTGGTTGGTTTAACAAAAGTCGCTTCCGTATGGGTCATCGGTGGTGCAGCCATCATTGCAATTATCCTGGGTTTCATCGCACCTTTCACAGAATTAGTTGCGACCATCCCATTCCCAGTTATGGGTGGTGTAAGTATTCTATTGTTTGGGATCATCGCTTCTTGTGGCGCGCGCGTTATGGTAGATGGCAAGGTAAACTTCGGTGCGCAACGTAACCTTATTATTGCGTCGGTTATCTTAGTTATCGGGGTTGGAAACATGTACATCCACTTCGGAGAAATTCCAGGTCTTAGTGACACCATCTTCCAATACATCTCCATTGGTGGTATGGCGTTAGCCGTTATCGTCGGAATCGTCTTGAACTTAATCTTACCAGATCCAGATAAGGAAAAAACAGAATAACATTGATAGCGAAAACTTCTCTCTAAAAATTATTGAGTTACGAGTAGAGGTTAGTCAGCATGGATGATACAGCAAGTGTCTTTGGGCTCATAGCCGGTCTACCCTTAGTTGTTACGCTTGTTCTTAATCTTTTATCCTTTGCATTGACTAAAGATCCGAAATAAGTCAGCTGAAGCGAATTTCTACTTCAGTTTTTCTTTTGGCAAAATTTAATTAAATTTCTATGTATATCTTCCAAAATATGGTGCAAATTAATGACGTAACAAAAAATAACAAAAAAATGGAGGTATCTCTCATGAAGAAGAATGCACAACAAGAGCCAAAAACTCAAAGCATGAAAGCTGAAATCGCTAACGAATTCGGTGTTCAATTAGGAGCAGATGCTACTGCCCGTCAAAACGGATCAGTGGGTGGAGAAATCACAAAGCGTCTAGTATCACAAGCTTTAAACAAGTAAGCTTAATCTCTGATTACTAGGAAAAGGTTGTCGACTAATGAAAATTAGTGGGTAACCTTTTTTTAATCTAGCCCCCTAAAAGTCAAGTGAAAGATATAAATTCAATATTACTTGGCCTTTTGATAGCAAAATCAGAGTGTGAAAGACAAGTAATGATCCTTTTTCAAGATTTACTTGGCTTTTTAACATCAAAGACGGCCAAGAAAAGACAAGGAAAATAGGAAATTGACCCATTACTTGACTTTTCGAAGCTTATTCTGCTTCTTAATCATTAAGGGGACAGCTGATCGCTAAGTCAGCATGGTCGTCTAGCCATCTTTTTCATTTTCCTCGCGCATCTTCCTCAAAAATGTGGTATACTAATAAAGCAATCCTTTTTAATAAGGGTCGATCTACATGATACAGGAGGTGTCTTTTGTGAAAAAGAAGCCATGTATCAATACTGACGTTCCCGTTCACAGTTACAAACACAATGGTAACATCCACCGTGTTTGGAAAAAAGTACGCGTTATGGATGTGTCAAATGACGGCATTATAACCGCAAGTAATAAAACCCTTGTCGTGGAATCCGACGGACGCATTTGGAAAACAACAGAACCTGCTATTTCCTATTTCTTTAATGATCTTTGGTTCAATGTCATCGCCATCATAAGAAAAGATGGCGTCCATTTTTATTGTAATATCGCTTCTCCCGTCGTCTATGATGAAAATGCCTTAAAATACATTGATTACGATCTCGATCTAAAAGTTTTCCCCAATTATCATTACAAAATTCTTGATGAATACGAATTCAAGAAACATAAATATGAGATGGGGTACTCTGAAGATATCCAAAAAATTGTACGTGCACAAATGGCTGATTTAATTCAAATGGTCCACAAAAAAGAGGGCCCTTTCAAGCCTGGGTTTGCTAAGTATTGGTACGATCTATACCTAAATTCAAATAAGCATCACTAACATTAAGTGTTAGTGATGCTTATTTTACTCTTCACCCACTTCTAGGTACTCGCATAGGCTAGTAAGTGTATGCTAATTCTAGTCTGAAAAGCATCAAAAATTAATGCCTTTTCACTTGCTCAGCGTCATTTCGTCCTTGCACCTAAAGGTACGAGTGCGACTAATCCCATCTAAGATGGGAAGTCTTACTGGCGTACCTTCGCTCCTCACTTCCTTGATCAAGCAAAAAGTCAATGCGTTCACAATTTATTGTGATTACGATTGACTTCACAAGATTTCTTCATGAATGAAGTGAGTGATTAGAAGCCACTGGAAATATTTTAATTTTTACTCGCTGCTTTCAAAGTAGAATTAGCATAAAGAATTTTGCGAGGTGAAATTTGTGGATAGAATGTTTTATCAAAACGAAGCAGACCGTCTAGGTTTTGTTTATCAAAACCCTACCTATGTAGGGGCTCATTACCCTAATTATCAATCAACACGTCATCATTCAACGATGGAAAAAGAGCTGCCTTTGGCAACCATCTTTGTGCGACCACAAGTATACAGAGGGGTTAGTGCGCCAAATGAAGCACTAAAACAAGGGACTGCATTTTCTGAATTGTACCGACCTTTTGTAAAAAGGGGGCGACGTTAATGACAAAACACCAACGATTAGAAGAACTTGCTGCCATTAGCCTGATTGCCCACGACATTCATTTGTTTTTGGATGTCAATCCAAGATGTGAGCAAGCCGTGGCAGACTTTACGTATTATTCCTCAGAATATCGAAAGCTTGCTCAGGCATACGAAAAAGATTTTGGTCCATTAACCATCGCGTCTGGCGCAGATAATGTCACAACACGATGGGTCAAAGAGCCTTGGCCTTGGAAAAATGAAGGAGGTCTGTAAGCATGTGGATTTATGAAAAAAGATTACAATTTCCTGTTAATGTAAAAAAGCGAGATTTAAAAATGGCAAAGCTGATTTTCGATACATTAGGTGGGGCTAGTGGTGAGCTATCGGCCTCAATGGAATACTTACAACAACGTTATACTATGCCAACCAATGAGTCCATTGCTTTACTAACCGACATTGGAACCGAAGAGCTAGGCCACCTTGAAATGTTAAGTAGTTTAGTCTTCCAATTAACAAATGGTGCCACCACAGAAGAATTAATCGCCGCTGGCTTTGAAGAAAAATTTGTAGCAACAGGTGGCGGGATTGCTTTAATCAATCCGGAAGGCGTACCATGGACCGCTAGTTACATTGCTGTGACAGGTGATCCAATTGCTGATCTAGTTAGTAATTTAGCTGCGGAAGAACGTGCACGTGCTGGGTACGACACCTTACTTAGATTCGCAACGGATGAAGAAGTGATCAAAGTATTAAGCTTCCTTAGAGAGCGCGAAGTGGTTCATTTCCAACGCTTTGGTGAAATGTTAAATCAACTTCGAGAATTAGGATATTAATTTACATAGAAAAACCTGCCTGAGCAGGTTTTTTGTTTTCTAGAATTTGTTTGTATCAATGTCTTCAAAATCTAAGGTCGGAACGTCTTGCGTTGGAACGTCTTGATTTAGCACATCGTCCATTGAAGATGAAGAAGTTGGCAGACTTTCTAAGCCATTTGAGGCCTCCGTGTCATACAATACTTCGGGATCCTGCTCTCTTCCGCCGATCCCACTCCAAGTCTTCCATGCCACAATAATTGCCATAATTGAACCGAAAAGAATATCTTGTACAATCGCCCCCTCTGTGACACCAGCGAAGAAAGCGTCCCAAACAAAGGTAAATCCACCAAAAACATCTCTTACCCAACCGCTTCGATAAAAGTAAATGGCCCAGCCACCCCAAACACCGATAGTAGCTCCTACAAAAGATGTGACAACAATGGTTACTTGCCTAATGATACCTGATTGTCCTTTTCCAAACGAATAACCAAGTGAAATAGCTGCACCCATAACAGCACCGCTAATCCAGCCCATTCTCATTTCTAAAACGCCGCCCATTAGGAATTGAATGCCAATCCCTACTAACATTCCAACAACAGCGAATAAAATTCCTTTAGTCGCATCTCCTTGTCGATCTTCAAAATCCAGCCCATAATTTGGTTGTTCATTCACATTACGTATACGCATTTAACAAACCTCCTGCTTTTTTTTACGTTGTCTATAATATAGCACATCTAGATAAAAATCGCCATTCATCCCATTGACAAACTTTTCCGGAAAATGGTTCTATCTAGCGATAGGTACCCATACACTATGTCGAGTGCCACTATTGATGCGGTCAATTCTTATGCACTTTAATTAAAAAATGTCATAAGCTTGCGAAGGTTTAGCATAGGTTGAAAGTAAGCTAAATTCACAGGGGGAAAGGATATGGAGAATCAAGAATTAATCCGCGATGTGTTCGCGCGAACAAACGGTGAGGTTTACTTAGGCGTCGTTGGTGCCGTCCGCACAGGAAAATCAACGTTTATTAAAAAATTTATGGAAAACCTTGTTATTCCGATGGTAGAAGACGAAAACATAAAGGCGCGTATGATTGATGAATTGCCACAAAGTGCCAACGGCAAAACCATCATGACAACCGAACCGAAATTTGTGCCAGCACAAGCCGTTAGCGTGTCAGCTGGTGGCGATGTGTCAGCTAATATTCGTTTGATTGACTGTGTTGGCTATGTCATTGACGGTGCCGTTGGTTACGAAAGTGAAGATGGCCCACGTATGGTGAATACACCTTGGTACGACGAACCAATTCCATTTGTAGAAGCGGCTGCCATTGGAACCCAAAAAGTCATTGAAGACCACTCTCACATCGGAATTGTTATGACCACCGATGGATCAATCGGTAACTTTAACCGTGAAGATTATTTAGAAGCAGAAGCACTAGTTGTTGAGCAGTTAAAGACCATTAACAAACCATTTATTATTGTGCTAAACTCAACCCATCCACATTCTGAGACAGCTCAAACATTATGTGGTGATCTTGAAATGAATTACGGCGTACCGGTAATTCCAATGTCCGTAGATAGCATGACAACAACAGATATCAACCGTATTTTAAAAGAAGCACTTTACGAATTCCCAGTGTCAGAGCTAGATGTAAAAATCCCTTCTTGGGTTGACGCTTTGGATCACGAAAACTGGTTAAAAGCACAATTTGTTGACATCATGCAACAAAGTAGCACAGAGTTCTATAAACTACGCGACATCAGTTACCTAGCCGACGAGCTAAAGGAATTAGAAGTCGTTGAAGAATGCCACATTTCAGCTTTAGATGCCGGTACAGGTTTGGCAGAGCTTGAAATCAAAGTACCAGACGAGCTTTACGATAAAATCTTAGAAGAATTAGTCGGACCGATTGCTGATAAAGCCGACTTAATGCGTATTTTAACAGAATACTCCCGTATTAAAAAAGAATTCGATCCAATTGCTAGTGCCTTACAAATGGTAAAACAAGTCGGATATGGTATTGCAACACCTGCTATTGACGACATGACCTTGCAAGAGCCGAGCGTGGTAAAACAAGGATCGCGTTATGGTGTTAGACTAAATGCCATCGCACCGTCCATTCACATGATCCGCGTTGATGTGGAATCAACTTTCGAACCAATCATTGGTAGCGAACAACAATCTCAAGACTTGATCGACTACATCTTAAAAGACGCTGGCGTTGATCCATTAGCAGTTTGGAACACTGAGATCTTCGGACGTTGCTTAAGTGACATTGTGAGAGACGGCATTTCAGCGAAACTGTACTCCATGCCAGAATCGGCACGTATGAAGTTACAAGAAACGTTAATTAAAATTGTTAACCAAGGCAACGGTGGATTAATTGCCATCATGCTGTAGGAATTGAAAATCATCGGGCAATGAAAGGCTCGATGGTTTTTATTCGTTTGATTCATCAATTATTTTACGAAATTGACTTTCTCTAAGATAGATACAAACATTTTACGTGTAAAAAAGAGCCATCTCTCTGTGAGACAGCTCTTCCTACCATAATGATGATTACACTTCTTTATCTTCAATTTTATTCAAATCATCTACTAGTTCATACGGTGAGCCAAAGCTACTGATGTACGGACTTGTCGCCATTTGGTTTCCATATACAGGCCACTTTTGCTTGTAGTGATTGATGTGCTTATACACAGGCGCAATTCCTTTGATACCGACCTCTCTAGCAGCTTTAACACGATCTAGATCTAGCATATCTATCATAATAGAAGGGGCATCTCCAGCTTCTTGCATAACCGTACCGTCTGGATCAACAATAATCGAGCGACCGGCGGTTGCAAGTCCATTACATGGTCCACAACAACTTGCTCCAACCACATAAACCTGATTAAGCATAGCCATTGAGCTTCGAGTAAGAGTCTCGCGACCAATTAAGGTAGAAGGTGTCAGTGATGGGTGAAGGATAACATCCGCTCCCATCGAAACCAGTGATCTGCTCAACTCAGGGAACCAAAGGTCATAACAGTTCGCTAAACCAATTTTCCCCAATCCAGGAATTTCGAACACAACGCATTCTGTACCTTCAGTGGTCGGCTCAAGTGGCGAATATGGATTCATTTTTCTATAAGTTGCTACAATCTCTCCTTCAGGCGAGAAAACAGGAATAGTATTATATACCCTTTCTCCATCCTTTTCTAGCATAGAACCTGCTACAATCCACTTCTTAATTTCCTTTGCTTTTTTCCCTATTCGATACGTGATAGGACCAGGAATAGCTTCAGCCTGCTCCTCAACAGGGGCACCTCCAAAACCTTGTAACGTTAATTCGGGCATAACAACAAGGTCGACCCATGGATATTGAAATGCAATTTTGTCCAGAGTGATCTCAACTTCACCAAGATTTGCTTCTGCCCCTCCCTCCAAAATAGTTCTTTGAACAACGGCAATACCTAACAAACGTGACACAATAATTCCTCCTCTTTATTCTGGCTCCCTTGCTACAAAGGGTTATAAGTTAATTATCTCAAATTAAAGAATTAAATGTAATTAACTAGAAGTATACTCTGTCATACATAGGGGGGTAGCCAAAAGGATACATTTTTTGACCCTGAAACTTTTCATTCTGCATTGTGAACTCATCTTTGAGATGTTATAATTGTATTGGAATAATAAATCACACTGATAAAATCGCATAGCAGGGAGGAATGAGAGAAATGTCAGACAAACATTTATGTTACGATGACCATTCAAAGATTTTACAATTTATGGATGAAATGCAAGTATCAAGTGATTATTTTCAAATGCACGTTTTATCTTTGTTAGAAAAAATATTTGGATTTAGTAAAATTAGCTTCTGGTTGTCAGACGAATTTGGCAATGTGCATAATCCAGCGTCAACAGAGGGTGGTCACTTTGTTAATGCATATCTTGATCAAAACTTGAGTGAAATCCACAGCTTAAATCCCCAAAATGTAGGTATTGCGCATGCCGTTGGAAAGCGAGTCCTATATAATAACTTCTCTACCACAGCAGTGATTCACGAACAAAAAGACTATCACGATTTTATGTGTGAATATGGATATTTTCGTGAAGCAGTTGTCTATCTTTCTCATGGTAATAAACTGATTGGTTGTTTGGGTATCGGACGAACGGAATGTGAAGATGATTTCAGCTCCAAAGAAGTAGCTTTACTGTCCCAGTTATCAAAGTATATTTCCCGAGGTCTTTACAACAATCAGCTTTTTTATAATAAAGAATATGAGAAAAAAATATTTGAAATGTTTGCAGACGAATCCGCCACGGGATTCCTTATTTGTGATGCACAACTGAATATCCATTATTCTAACAAATCATCGTTTGAAATCTGCAGTGAGCTTGTAAGCAGCACAAAAAAGCCTATTGAAAGTTTTCTGAGTACTGTCTTAGCCGAATCACGTTTACTTTGGAAAACAGGTCATAAGAACTATTTCTACACTCCCTCTTTAAAAAAAGTAAACATTACTATGGTGCCAACAACATTGGAATACAATATTACCAGTGGTAAAGATTTCTTTATCGTTATGCTCTCCTATCAAGATGTCAAACCAAAAAATAACTTTGGTCATATTGAGCAAAAGCAATTTAAACCTCTCTCAATCAGGGAGAGGCAGATTTTAGATTTAATCATCCAAGGAAATAGTAATCGAGAAATAGCAGATGAACTATACATTAGTATCCATACGGTTAAAAAACACATTCAAGCATTATTTAAAAAGTTTAATGCGAGGAATAGAACGAGTTTAATTTTTGCTGTTTCTGAAGTGCTGAACTAACAAAAAGAGGAATTATCTCAACGAGATAGTTCCTTTTACATCGGGTAATATTGATAATACCGGGTCAAAATCCGCCCGTTATACAACTTACGATTCTTACTCGCTTCCTCACCAAAGTCCCGTTCAAAACCACCGAAGGCAGTGAAGACGTTAATCCCCCAATGTGGGTACTCGTCGCGGAGGTCACCTAGCATTTCATTTAGTTTCCTAACCTCCTCTTCTTCAGAAAGACGCTCGCCGTAAGGTGGGTTCGTAATAAGACAAGCTGCCGAAAAATTGGACTCGAAACCTTCAAAGTCTCGCTGTAAGAAGGCGATGTCCACTCCTACTCCTGCGGCTTTGGCATTAGATTTTGCTTGTTTTAAGACACCAGCATCCATGTCGTAACCGATCAGTTTATACTCTTTGTCCATAAAGGCTTTCTCGTTGGCCTCTTCACGTACCCTAGAGAAAATTTTTGCATCAAAGCCGGGCCATTCTTCACAAGCGAAGGAGCGGTTTAATCCCGGAGCCATATTTCTGGCAAACATAGCGGCTTCAATTAAAATGGTGCCTGATCCACAGAACGGATCAATCATTGGTTCTTTGAATTTCCAACGACCTAGCATAACAAGAGCAGCAGCTAACGTTTCCTTAAGTGGCGCCGCTCCAGCATGAACACGGTAACCTCGTTTATGCAGACCCGCGCCCGATGTATCGATTGATAGAGTAACCACATCCTTTAAAATCGCTACTTCGATCTTATAAACTGGGCCATCCTCTTCAAAATAGTCAATATCATAGTGGTTGGTCATCGCTTTGACGATGGCCTTTTTGACGATGGATTGGCAATCCGGTACGCTATAAAGCTTTGAATTAACGGATTTTCCTACCACGTGCATTTTGCCATCTGCAGGAATCAAAGCAGGCCAGTTTATGGAAGTTGTCCGTTCAAAAAGCTCCTCAAAACTAGTCGCCGTAAATTCAGCCATCTTAATAAAAACACGTTCTCCGGTCCGAAGCCACGTGTTCAACATCGCAACGTCCCGGACATCGCCTTTTAACTCGATTTTCCCATTTTCAACTTTAAGATTTTTGTAGCCTAATTTTTCAATTTCTCGTTTGGTGACCGCCTCGATGCCAAAGGTAGTCGTTACAATTAAATCAAATTTTTCCATGATTATTTCTCCTAAAACTTTACGTGACAATACCCATTTGGATTTTTATCAAGGTAGTTTTGATGGTATTCCTCAGCTGGTTGATAAATTTTTAACGGCTTTACTTCCGTCACAACCGGCTTTTCAAATCGCGTTTGAACGTTAACAATGACCGCCTCGATGGCTTCTACATCTTCTTCGTTCACGTAATAGATCCCGCTACGATAACGTGTTCCAACGTCCATCGCCTGTCTGTTTAATGTGGTTGGATTCGTAATACTAAAAAATTCTTCCAAAACAGTGGTTAAGGATACTTTTGTCACATCGTAAATGACCTTCACTGTTTCAGCATATCCTGTTTCTTCGGTGCAGACTTCTTCGTACGTAACAGGAAGTGCTACGTCTCCGTTAGCATAACCACTCTCGGTGTTGGCTACGCCGATGACACGAGCCATGTAGGCATCCGTTCCCCAAAAACAACCTCCCGCTAAGTAGATCACACGCAAATCCTTCTCATCGAAGGTTAAATCTAAATTTTTATTGTATGGTAGCATGTCTATTCCTCCACATAATTTGAATTTTCTAGTCGATCTATGATACAATTACCTAACAAATCAGTTGTTGAAAGGTTGACCTTGAATGAAAAAAGTATTACTAATCATCACAAGTCTAACGATGATTTTGCTGTTTTTAGGATGTACATCACAGGAAGAAGAGGAGCTTAATGAGTTTGGTTTATTACAGCGTTCCAACGATATAATGGGTTCAGCTGACTCTCTTCACATTAATTTCTCCCGCGATATGTTCATTTCTGCTTTTGGCTTTGGAACCAACGTTGACATGGAAGGTGTCGCTTACATCCAAAAACCCAATCGAAGAGATGTTTATATAAGAACAGAAATCTCTGCTGATTTCATGGAAACGACACATCAATCCACCGCTTATTTCCGAAACAACCACTTGTATGTCATCGACCATACCACAGAAAACATCTATCAATCTCAAATTAGTCAAGATGAATTTTTGAATGACTTCTCTAGCAATCTCATCGATACAGAGATTGACGAAGAGGAGGTTTTAACGTCCTCTTTTGAAAATCTAGATGAAGATGGTTTTAGACTTAGATTTGAACTAAACGATGCGGCAATTGTTCGCACTTTAGCCCTTCAAGGCGAAGAAATTGACACCACAGCCATGCGCAACGGTCAATTTCGCTTAACCGTTTATTTAGATGAAGACTACCAACAAACACATGTTTTTCTTCACATCACGTTAACTCATTTAAGGCCTCAAACCAACAGCTTCGAAACCGTTGAGTTAACCATAGAAATGGAAATCGTCAGCATTAACGACGTGGTGATTGAATTTCCAGACGACTTCAATTAGTCTGCTTCTCCTTCCTCTAATTTCTTGACGATGATACGCATGATCCGACGATTCTCAACCAATGTTACTTTAAATTGCAAATTCTGATGTACATATTTATCCCCAACGTTTGGAATGTCTTCCAGTTTCTCATATAGCCAACTTCCTACTGGTACAACGTCATCCTCTTCATTGATGTTGACGTCAAATAAATCACATAACTCATCTAGGGCAAAATCAGCACTGACTTCGTATTCAGTGTCTGATTTTTTTGTGATTAAGTGCTCCTCTTTGTCGTGTTCGTCGTAAATTTCCCCCACCACTTCTTCAAAGATATCCTCAAGCGTTACAACACCAGCCGCTGCCCCATGTTCATCAATAACGATGGCCATGTGGTGTTTTTCTGATTGAAGCTTCGTAAGCAAACTAGATACCCGCATCGAGTTTGAAACGTAGATTGGTTCTTTCATTAGCTTTTTGATGCATACTTGGGAACCCTCGTTAATAATAGCAGTCAAAAGTTCACGTTCATATAAAATTCCAACCACGTTATCGTGAGCGTCTTCAAAAATTGGAATGCGTGAAAATTTATGCTCTAGAAAAACTTCTTTTGCTTCTTCCGTTTCTGCTTCCACGTTAAGGGAGATGACATCGATTCGAGGGGTCATAATGTTCTTTACATAGGTTTCACTCAAATCAAGAACCCCTTGAATCATATTTGCTTCAGAATCTTCCAAAACCCCTTCTTCTTCCATGGTGTTGATGATAACATCTAGGTCTTCTTCCGTAACGGAAGGATCTTCTTCTTTATCGTCCCCTTCTTTGCTAAAGATATTCTTTAACCATCTGACCGCCTCTACAACAGGTTTTAAAACAACCGTCAGAAAGCGATAAATCCCACCGATATGTAACACAATCGACTCTGCATTAGCGCGAGCATAAGACTTAGGAATGATCTCCCCAAAGATAATCATAACCACCGTCAAAATCAAAGTAGCAATAACGGCTGCTCCCTCACCAAACGTTGCCATGGCTACAGCAGTCGCTACCCCTGCAGCAGAAAAATTAACCACATTATTCAACACTAAAATAACAAGTAGAACATCTTCAAACCGTTCTGAAAGCTCACAAGCGACTTTTGCCCCTTTTCTACCATCTTCCATGTAGCCTCGCAATCTAATCACATTGGCACTAGAAAAAGCCGTTTCAGACGCACTAAAAAACGACGATAGAATAATTAATACAACTAATAATATATACCAAAAGGCATACTCCACAAAGGGTCAACTCCTTATGAAACACATACAAAAATTCGATCCCATCCCGCCGGATAAGATCGCAAATTTAGTCTAGTTAGCCAGTAAAAAAATCAGATGCACGACGACACCTATAACTGGAACAGCAACGAACGTTAAGGCTAAAAACAATAAAATATATTTTGTTCCTTTTCTCTTATTTAAATTGTACTTTGGCACAAATTTCACCTCAAAACTTTATACTCATCTCGATTAGCATTGAATCTCTTGCATCCATTATACCTATGTGGCATAGAGAAGGGCTAAGTCTTGCTAAAGCAAGAAGTCCTTCTATTATAATCGATCTTCTGCTAAAAGAAAACACTTATTTTTCACTGATCAATGCTAATTTTGTTAGTGCCTCCTCAGCGGCACGTTGTTCTGATTCTTTTTTAGACATGGCCGACCCATACCCTAAGGTAACATCGTCTAGCTTAACCGCCGTTTCGAAAACCCGTGCATGCGCTGGCCCTTCAGCACTTAAGAGCTCATAACTAATGGCACGTTTGGAATCAGCCTGAACGAATTCTTGTAGCTTACTTTTAAAATCCCGGTCGTTTTTCTCTTCACCACTGGCGTATTCTCGCTCTAAGATAGGCATAGCAAACTTCCAAACTGCTTCAAATCCCAAATCCACATAAATGGCTCCTAGTAGAGCTTCAAAGGCATTCGCTTTTAAAGAGGCGCGGTCTCTTCCACCCATTTTTTCTTCCCCACGCCCCATTCTTAAAAGAGACGAAAATCCTAAAAAGTCCGCATACTTAACCAGCGCTTCTTCTCGCACTAAATTGGACCGTGTAATAGTCATCTCCCCTTCCGGCAGTTCAGGCGACTTCTCAAACAAATAAGTAGAACAACACAATTCCAAGGCAGCATCCCCTAAAAATTCTAAACGCTCGTTGTGAGGAAGTGCTCCCACGTGGCGATGCTCATTTGTATAAGATGAATGAGTAAAAGCTTCCACGTAAAGGTCAACGTTTTTATAAGCAATCTTTTGTTTTTTCAAAAATGATTCGATATTAGAAACCCCAGACATGATTATCTCTCCTCGTTGCTAAGTAAATTAGTGATCTCGATAATTTTTTCCTGTTAACTCCACAGGAACACTAAGTGTTTTGATTCGCTCAACAATGCGCGCTGCTTTAATTGGTTCGTACTCGTTACGGTTGGTTTGCTCGTAATGAGATTGCAACTGTTCAAAGTTGAAATTTGACGTGAAAAAGGTTGGCAATTCATGGGCCATGCGGTGATTTAAAATACGACCCAATATTTCATCTCGCATCCAACTGGTGACCGATTCGCTTCCAATGTCATCTAACATAAGAACAGGTATCGTCTTTAACTTTTCTACAACGTCGTTTCCTGTTTCGTTTGGATTTGAAAAACTTGCCTTAATCTGGGCGATGAGCTCTGGGAAGTAAACCGTGGCACAGCCTACGCCTCGCTTTGCCAATTCATTAGCAATGGCGGAGATGGCATAGGTTTTTCCTGATCCCATGGAACCATAGAGAAACAACCCTTTTCTATACTCGCCTTTCTCATAATGAAGAACAAAATCAAGAGCTAGCCGAAACAATTCCTCGCGATTTGCATCTGCATAGATGGTATCAAAATTTGCTTGCTCCATGGATTTTGGCATATGAAAATTTTGGATGTTCTCTAAATGAGATTGACTGATTAAATAAGGGCACGGGCCATAGCTTAATTTCAACCGTCCTAAATGGGGCGTCATCATTGGGAGATACCCCCTGACCGGTTGTTCACAATTTGTTAATTTCAAACAATCGTCACACTTCTTATGTCCTTTCTCATATTCGTCCAGTGCCGTTATAAAACTTGGCAATAACTTGAGGTCAATTTCTGACGCATGCTTTTCTAACAACGCTTTAATACTAGGCGTTGTTAATAATTCTTGATAAGCCTCATCAATCCCTGCTATTTCATTAATAAAGGAGCCAATTTTTTGCATCTTTCTCACCTCGTCTGCTCAAGCATGGAACGCTTCATGGATTCAAAACGTGCTTTAACTTCCGCGTCTTCTTTACGATCTTCTTGATTGTGATTCTTACCAAACCACTCCGGAATCGGTTCAGAGCGAGTCACATGTTTTAATTGACGAGCCGTTGCTTGAGGTGTCTGCTTTTCTTTCTTGTAAGCATCGCTTTTCTTCAGCACTTGCTCGACCTGAGCAGTGGCTGCTTCCACTGTTTTAATCCCTTTGCGTTGCCACTGACCAGCCAACTTTTCTACCAATTGCTTTGGCAAGTTTCCATCGGTATAATCCAACACATACTCTACTAATACATTAATAACCCCCGCTGGCATTTGTTGATCTACAGTTAGCCATTCCACTAGTTTCATATCTGCTGGAACAGGTGGTTTACCTTCTGATTTAAATCGCAAAAAGTCCATCGGGCTCTGTGCAAGAAAATCTCTCAATCCATCCCCTTCAGGTCCATCCTCCACCTTGGTGATGTCAACGTTACTTTTTCTCTCTTTGACAACCACTTCCACATGACTCCTTGCGTTAATCAATTGGAATTGTTTCCTAGCCCGCCCCCTTAACGTTGCCACGTCTACCTCGCCACAAGGATCGATAGAATCGTGAATCAAGTGAGCCATTTCGTGAACATCAAATTTGTAAAGATAGGCTAACTTATTTAGTGTCCTTAGAAGACTAGGCGTCAGCACACTAGAACAAATGCCTTTGTGCTTTAAGGTGAGAATCAAAATCTCTTCATCAAAAAAGCTTCCCATTTCAATTCCTATCGAAGCTGCCAAACGCTCATTTGGCAAATGTTCCTGATCAAAATCTACTTTACCTAACACCCGCACATCAAAAACGTCGTCAATTTTTTTTGTCATTCGATCACCTTGAATATTGGGAATCGCACAGATCAGAGACTCTTTTATCGTTACAAAGTCTCGTTCACCAACTTTGACGTATAAAAAAGCATTCATGATCCCATCACTTAAAAACTGTTGTGGCGTTAAAGGTGTTTTAATCACATAACTTAAAAAGCCATCTTTCTCGTAAACATCAAGTAAACCACAGGCCTCTAAGCGGTGGCGCAATTCAATCAATTCACTCATATTTACGTTTAACATCTGGATAAGTAGATGGTGGGCCTCTTCTTTTGGAGCAAGAGACTGTAACGTCAAAAATAAACTAAGTGCCTTAGCTCCAATGATCGGTTGATAGAGCAGCGTCAAAGATCGTAAAGCTTCCTCATTCAAAGAAAAACCCGTTTGAATTTGGAATTTAACACTTGGCTTCATTGTTTCCACTATCTTCACCGCCTATCATCGTTTCCAAAATCTCCTCTACATTGGCATCTAATTCTGCTAATGTTCCCCCATTATCGATGACAAAATCTGCCCTTTTCACCTTTGCATCGATGGAAAGTTGGCTATCTACTTTTGCTTGAGCTTGATGACCATCGATTTGATCTCGCCTCATCAGCCGTTCTAGCTGTATGTGAGGAGGCGCATAAACCACCACATTTGCATCGGTTAACTGATCCAATCCCACCTCAAATAAAAGAGGGACATCTAAAAATAAAAGGTTTGCTCGCGATGTCGCAATGCGCTCCTTAATTTCTAAAACAACTTTCGGATGGATGATTTCATTTAATCGCTGGCGTGCTTGCTCGTCAGAAAAAATCATCTGTGCCAATTGCTGGCGGTTTAGACTTTCATCGGCATTTAGTACACCAGGTCCAAATGCTTGCTCAATTTCCTTAAGAACCTCACTCCCTGGCGCTTGCAACTCATGGACGATTTCATCGGCATCAACGACCTCATACCCTTTTGCTGCAAACTGCTTAGAAACCGTGCTTTTTCCTGTGGCAATCCCACCGGTTAATCCAATTACCCTCATGATCTTTCACACCGTCCTTTAGCTTGGGTCAGGTTGACAGCTTTCACAGAAATAAGTCCCCCGTCCACCTACTTTGATCTTTTGAATCACCGTCCTACAACATGGACACGGCTCATCTTTTTTCGTATGAACT
>Ga0123352_10007767_pt1 | contig 16596 bp, 11 predicted proteins | sample TergutLab28metaG_FD_89700 | JGI IMG/M metagenome (GOLD analysis project Ga0123352, IMG submission 89700) | Labiotermes labralis P1 segment gut microbial communities from Petit-Saut dam, French Guiana - Lab288 P1 | ecosystem: Host-associated > Arthropoda: Insects > Digestive system > Gut ... | reverse complement strand
TGATGATGATGATGATGATGACAACAACAACAACATATCACTGTTGTTAAACTTCAGAAATATATTATGAATATGATGGTTTCCTGGGATGATATGACAGCATGTAGTATGGTAAGGCTTAACTAACTTCGGGAGGAACCTGATGCCTCCACCTTCAAGGCAGAAGAAAAGGATGGCAGGTTTCTCTGAAATGATTCTAAATCTCTTCCAGATTACATGGCATGATGTCCCAGAAGGATGCAATCTCAACAGACAATGCTGACTTTAAGAATCATAATTCTTGTTTGAACTTATTATAGGTCTATTCACATTATAGTTACAAATTGAATATTGTCATTAGCTACAGCAAACTGCTCATTAATGAAAGGGAATGTCCTCAAAAATGAACAAGGTCTAATCTAAATGTTAAAACACTTCATTTGTTAAATAAAATGAAACTCAATTCAGGGATATCACTGAACATCAAAGTCAAGTGCACAGGCCTCTTGCCTGTTAAATATTTGGAAGCTTCAAGGTTAAATCGCAACCCCTACACAGACTACCATGACAAGTTCTTCCCTGATTTCCTCGACCCTTGAGGCAAATACAATGACAGTATAGGGAGTCCCTGTTATCTGAGTCCTAGATATCCATTTCCCCATACACAAGAGCCAAATTTTTTATGAAAAAAAAAAAATTCCCTGCAATACTAAACTGCATGAACCTAAAATTTTCTAAACACATGTCTACAGCATTACCATTTGTATCGACTGATTTGATGACTGTCTTGTCCCTGTATTATGTAATATACAAGTAAAAAAAGAACTTATTTTCCTCTCCACAATAATTAGCAGGACTTACCATAATCAGGGTTGAATATTTCTTCTACAATTAACTGGAAAAATTCTTTAGACACTCCTCCCTCATCAATGCCTTGTTCTCCTTCAAATTCAACAACCAACTGTTTCTTTAAATCTTTTGGGTTTTCCATTGCTACCATCTCCAACTGAGAAAAAGAAAACACATTCTTAAAAATCAACAGTAAAACATTCAACTTAACAACCCTTTAAGGTCTTGTCGCTACCTTATTTACTAGTAGATTAAACATTCAAATTTCTATGTTCTGCTCATGCACTTTGTTTACAAGTTTTTTATGGATATCAGAACAAAACAAACAGTGACTATTTTCTTATACCGCATCTGCTGATTGTTTTTTATAACCCAGATGCAGTGTGTTTACCATGCAGTTATGACGTGAATCTTAAAATACAGTTCAGGGTCATTTTAGTTTTTAAGGGTTACTACAGTTTTAACTCAATCATGATGATTCAGACCTTACCACCTTCAGGTGCAACAATAATTCAGCACAACCCAATAAGACACAAAGCAGCAAGTAAGAATGCAAGCAGGATACAGAATTTGGTGAATTTCACATTAAATCATAATATAAAATTCTCTAAAATGTACACAATATAAGGCTTTGTTGGTGGTGAATATTAAAATAATGAAGTGACATCATGAAATTTTGGTGAAACCCAATGCCTCTTCTTTGGACAGAAAAGCAAGCAGCAGGTTTCTCCAAAAGAGTGGTACATCCACTAAGAACAAAGAGCTACATAATCTCTAAAACACAGTTTGTATGCTTTCCTATACACACACTGAGAATGAGAAAGTAATCCAGAATATTCAGTCACAAGAAGACATCTGTACCCCAAGATCACAGTCTTCCAGTATATGACACTCTGTAGTCTCTCAGACATGTACCAATGTTTCAAAGGACCCTACTGCCAAACCGTTCCATATCACATTCCAGATGAGAGCAACTTTGCAACCACTCAATTTCTTCTTCTTGAAGTAACATCAAATATGTATACAAAATCTTCCATTCCACAGATGCTACAGATCAGTTGACATAATGTAAGAAAACTTACAGTTCACAGCCGTAGTACTAAGCCAACACAAAGGATTTAAAATTTCATTAGACAATGGTAACTCTACACATCACACATCCTGGAACTCTGAATTTCAGTCTCATATTTCTTAAAAAGTGTATAAATTTACAAAAACACCAAAGTCACAGAAAATCATACTTTGTCTCCCAGCAAATATTATGAAGTTTACCAAATGGAGGATGAGACAGGAAGAAAATGGTAAAAAAGAATGTAAGAGATAAAAAACATACAAGATTCATTCAAAAAACCTAAACAGAAAGGACATGTGGAAGATTATGCATATCTTAACGAAATACGTGTCAGAATGTGGACTGAATTTATCTTGCTAAGGACAGGAAGCAATAGTGAGTTCTCATGAACATGATGACGAACCACCAGTTATCATGAAAGCAAGGACATTTCTCAATGAGCTAAGCAACTTCTGTCTTCTCAAGACAGACTTGGATACATACAGTTTGTCCACAACACCCCTGAGTTTACGTTATACCCTGAGCAGTCACAACTTACAGAAGAAAAAGTTTCTCAAAAAAGTTTTGGACAGAGATTAGATAGTAGCCAAAAAGTGTGTTGGAAACATACCTCCACTAGAGCATCATCTATAATGTGATCTCTTCTAACTTTGAGTCGCAGGTATGGATTCGTTGGCTGTCCGACGACAGAGTGAAAGAAACTCATCCTCCTCTCACTGTACATCCGTATTCTATTGTCATAGTAAAGCCCCAGAGTTTTGGTTGCAGGTGTAAGAATGAAGGCGTAGTTCATGAAGCTGAACTTTTTTGTCTGCTGTGAAGATGATGTTGCTGATTCACTCTTATAGTGCGCAAAGTCCTTATCCATTTCAATGGTATCACTAAGAAGTTCATTGTAGAACTCAGTAAATGGAAGGTAAGGACATCGTGAGTCAAGAACATTAACTTGTAATTCTGCCCCCAGTGGATCTTCATGCTGTGGTGGACGAGGGTTTTTGTTACCAGAGATGTTACTCAGGAGCGAGTCATCTGTGGCAGTACTGCAGTCTTCTTGTCGTAGTTCTGGCGGATCCAGTTCCCCCGCCAAAATATTGGCATAATATAGCACCTTCAAACATAAGGAAACACATACAAATTATCCAAACAACAAAGTGTCATGCAATCAGAGAATAAACATGGAATGGTAGTAAGGCTCTATCCATTTCATAAACACAGAACAGGGAGTGAGTGTAAAACTTGGGATTCTCACAGCAGTGACTGTAAAGATTTTTGAAACATAAGACATGTAGTATGGTACATAAGTAGCAATGTTTGTGGACACCTGCAGCCTGCATCTTCAGGGGAGATGTGGTTATGCCTCCAAAAGAGCAACTTCTGAATGTTGTTGCACTGTTCTTATCAGCCCCAACAGAGCCTTTCCTCTACCTTTCCCACCACTTCTGAGTAATCACTAAATAACTTTGCCACATTATCACCCTAATCACTCAGACCATAAATATGTAGGTAGAGTACTATCCCAAATGTTCATATCCACTTCTGAGATTACATGAAGTCACAACCTGAAGACCATAATCTCAGTACTCACTGCCGTGACAGCACTAAAACTCATAACAGTGCAGGAAGCAAGAGCTGGAAGTGTGTAGCAAGTATTGTGACTTGGCTATGGCCTGCATGACTAAGGAATCATGCTTCCATCCTTAGCTAGGAGAAGACATGTATCTCTTTGCCAAAGCACCCAGAGTGGCACTGCATTACTTTATGCACACTGCTTAATTGCTCCCCTCTGCCCTCCTGTACATCAACATAATGAGTGCGTAGCATATTTGGACAGAAGATACTTCCACCCACATATGCTGAGTCTGTATCCAAAGACAGAATGTCTCAAACAGGGCATGAGGTTTTTTTTTTTTAGTCTAGGCACCACCTCAAAAATTTTGAAGTCTGTAAGCAAGACTTTTTCCTTTCCTGGATGTATGTTAAAATGACTAGCAAGCTTAAACCTTCCACTGCTGCTGTTCCTGATATTGTGTGTTCACATGTCCATGTGTCTTACATACATCACAAGATATTCACACAAATTGAGGACATTGTTCTGCATTTACACTACTTTTACAAGTATTTTTAAACAAAAACACTCTGAAGAACATAGAAAATCAAACTTTAAAACTAACAATCCTACAAGGTACATTGAAACAAATCCTCACACGTTAAATTCCTGGTGCATTCTGCAAAACCCTGAATTTAAATTACAGGATTTAATTACAAACTCTTAAAAAATATAAATGGTAAAAACCTCAACAGGGCTGTACAAGAAATGCCACAGTGGCTGATGCATATGCTGCATCAGTAAGGAATAAAATCCATCAGCCTGCAATACAACATATGCATTGTTCGGCACCAAAGGGTTTCAATACCCACAAAACTAAGCTGAGAAGTATGAACATAGTGTCATAATAAACACACCATACACCAATTACAACATACAACTTTAGTACTATCACAGCCTACATGATGTCCATCATCATGCACACCAAACCCTAGAGACCACCAAACACAAAACTACAAGGATGTGTGTCATACTTTAAAGTGCTTGCCTCACAGAAGGGTAGTGTGACTGCCAGATTCATGTAGTATACTGGCGGTAGGTTAAAAATTAAGAACAAACATTTCTGAGGGGCATCAATAAACAAACAGCTTAAGGTATGGCAGCAACATGGTGGTCCACTGATAGGGATAAAATTATGTAAGAAAAACCAACAGCCTACTGTTTCAGGGAACAAAACAAAGTATTTTCTAACAATGTAACAGGACATCCAAACAGCTCACCCCCACAGATCCTGCACCCATTACCTTTTGCTACAACTTCTAGACCAATTGCAACAAAAAGACTTTGAGAGTTCCTCCTACTGATTTCCATACTACATTAAACTTATTTTGGTAGTTACACTATTTGGTGTTGGTGATGACTGAGCTGTTTAGTAATGAAGGAACAGCTGAACTTGGATTTTCTAACAAAAAGAAAATATTAATTCAGGCTGGATTCACACCAAACTGATAAAACAAGGAATATGACCAAAACAGAACATAAATACAAAGAAACCACATGTTTTCTAGATGTTTCAGTTTTGTTTGTCCTGACCAAGTAGAGTGTACAGCAGCACTGCTGCAGCTAAGTGAATACATCATGCGTCATTTCAAGAAACATGAAGAAAATGAGAAGACATTCCTGGCAGTGGCTGGCATTCTATGACACAAGTGATCAATACAATGACGATGATGATGATGATGATGAGGAGGAGGAGGAGGAGGAAGAGAAAGAAGAGGAAGTAGAAGGAAAAGAAAGGACGATGCACAAAATAATGCAAAAAATGAGTAAATGAAAAGTACAGGTGGGGCAGTGTTCATTCATCATGTTTTAAAGACACACTAGTAGACAAAAGTTTATTAAAATTTAGTTCATGTAACACACATTGATAGACAAATGTTTGCCATTATTTAGGAACACTGCAACAAAGTTACTTCTTAAAAACAACCCCCATCAGATGGTGTCCACCAAAAACTGATGCACTGCATTCATAACACTTTCAATTGTACAAAGTAACATAGCAGGTGATAAGGAATGTATTTCTTAAAAAATTCTCTGTTTGAGACTGTGTTAACTGCCAAATGGGAGTAAAACATTCTGCTTTTGACATAGCCCCATATACAGAAACCACAAACTGACACATCACACAAGTATGTCAACCAAAAGATGTCGCTAATGTGATTTCAAACACAGCCCTTCAAGTGTTCCTTGACTGGTGAGCAGTATGGGCTATTAATCCAAATTGGTGGAACCAAATGGTGGCAAGGTCAATATCACAGTTCTCTGGATAGAAGAGCTTATTTATCATATGCACACAACAGTCAGGCATCACAACAACAATACATCCAGTTGCATCCTTGAAAAAAGAATGACTGATGACACTAAATACTTATATCCTGTATGACACACTCTCGGATGGTGAAGTAGTTTCGAATGCAAATCATTAAGGGTCAGCTTCACTCTAAAAAGGCACGTTTTGTTTATACATACAACCAGACTATTCAAAGTGAGCTTCATCAGTCATATTCAAGCAATAAACAACATCTGGATCTGCGTTCACTAAGGTAACAAACTGCTCATAGCATGCACTTCTTGAAGCAAAATCATGGTCTGATGGTTTGTATACAAATTGTGTTTTGTGGGGGTGATAATGTAGGTGACAGTGAAGTACATATAGCAGCTATCTGTTCAATATGTTGAGGGTTACTTAATGTGTGCTGATCACCTGTGGCTATGATCAATGATGGCTTATACTCTTTCAGTGTTTTCTGCTGTTTTCATTTCTGACATTGCTTTCACATTTTTTACTTGCTGCAGAAGCCATGATTTTAAACTCCTCTACCCAGTTCTTGTTGTTTCCCAATGTTAAAATATCTGAATATTCACTCAGTTGCTATCAAAGAGTTGTAATTTTTTAAAGATGTTCCTATGGAGAATGCACAGCAGACAGAGGAAGTTAGAGAACAGTATCAAATTAATTTCTCAAACAGGTGAAGCTTTCGGCAGCTTAGATCATAGTAGGGAGAGAAATAAGGCTTGGGAAAATATCAGAGATAAGATCAGAATCACAGTCTAAGAGAGTTTAGGCCATTACAAATGAAAGCAACATTAACCAGTCTGAAGAGAAATGTTTAAATTTTGAAGATAAAAAGAAGCAGGTTATACTGCAATGGTTATGGAATCCAAGCCAAATCAATACAGATAATCTGGACAACGTAAGACATGAAACTAGAGGACAGTTCACCAACAAAGGAATCATCCATAAATGCTGTCATGCTCCAGGGTGGGGAGGGGTTTCAGACTATGTGATCATATGCGACAAAGGATGGAAGGAAGGCTTGAAATGTCATGATGTCACAAAAGCATTAATACAACCAGTATGATTCTGTGCAGGGCTGGCTAGACCTCTCTTACTGCAGTTAGGGAATATGCCAGCTACTAATGAATGGGTACAAGGCAGCCTGTTGTTGCTGTTTCCAATAGGCCTAAACTTTGCGCATTCTTTTTTATGACTTTGCCATTTGTAAAATAGTACAACTGGAAAGTATTTTGGCTTTAAACCTGTAGGCAATTCATTTTCTTGTGGCTGGGGGGAGGGGGGGTCACAAGTGTGTGATATCATTTTAGTAGGGGGGGGGGGTCAGACTTTTGTGGCAAAATGTGACAAGGGGGTGAGGCTCAATTTTACGCCAATATTGTGTTACACCATTCATGGATGTCCCCAAACAGCCAGAATATTTAAATAATTAAATTAATTACCTTGTAACAAACTGTAAGAACAAGATTCTCAGAGACATGTACAGAAGCATAAAATAATTTAAGAAAAGATCACCAGCCTGGAACTAACTTTGCAAAGAGATGGGTTGGGCATGTGGCATGTATAAAGGAGATGAGAAATCAGTCAAAGTTTTCAAGGGAAAACCTTAAGAAACCACTTGGAAGATCTAGATACAGATGTGAAGACACAATTAAAATGGATCTTAAAAAATTATGGAAAGGTATGGACTGCATGAATTTGGTTCAGAACAGGGACATGTGGCAGGCTCGTCTGAACACAGTAATGAACCTTCATGTTCCGTAAAACACGGGGATTTTCTCAACTAGCCGATGAACTATTAGTTTCTCAAGAATAACTCCATCCTATGGGGTTAGTTATTTGTGTAATGGTATGCTTGGTAATCACAATGAGATTTCTTGTAACTGAAGATTCGTAACACAGTACGATGAAAATGATTCAGGCTGCAACAGAATATCATGAATATCACAAGCATATGAGGTGCTAGTAAATACTCTGAATCCCTATCTAATGGTATGTAATCTAATTAAGGAAAATGGAATAACTCAGTGTATTAAGGTGCAAATGCACATTTTTATTGTATTTTAAGTTTCTGACATTTTTAAGGTACATATTCCAGTAACAGTCATTAAAACACAAAATAAGTATAAAGTAAATGTGAAGGAAAATAATATCACATGAAACTTTCTGACGTCTGGGATGAAATCTGTTGATATTCTTTGGCAAATGACCAGCAGGTGGATCTGAGCAATAACAAATACTGGGGGAGGCTTGTGAAAGACTAAAGTATTGTGGAAGTTCTTCTCATGAATGTGTTTTGTTGGCAGTTTATCATGTTTACCTAATTCACCTGTGCACAACAAAACAATCATCAGATGCTGCACAATTCGGTGAGCACAGCAAGCAGCAAGGGCTATGTAGCTTACAAGCCACTATAACATTAAACACATCAAACTCTGGTTATGTTTTGCATGTACTACACAGTTTTGTTCCACAGACTTCATTACTTGACAACTTATTGAACCTGTTCCTCATTAGCGGTCATCAGCAATTCAGCTTTCATTTGCTTTGTTCTATTTTCTTTTCTCTTGTTGCATGGTTATATTTGTTGTGTTCTGTTGGGGCTCAATGTTCAAAGGAATCTTCTCAGAGTTCTCAACTTTGTCTCCATGTCCCATGTTTCATTTGCTTTGTTCATATAAATTTGACTTCCTTCACTGTATCATAAGATTATTCTTCAGCTTCCATCTTGCTCAATATTTACCTCCTTTGCTAGTTTTTAACTGTTTAATATCTGTCACTGATATCCACCGAAGTATCACTTCCCTGAAAGTATTCAATGCTTTTAAGTAGTTGTAGTACCAATATCAGTATCCATATAATGAAGACTTTAATTAAAATATTCAATAATTTGAATTAATGTGTCAGTTACAACTTTTATTTTAATTAAACAAACTTATTTTTTTAGGCCCTTACAAGAGAAGAAGAGTGGAAATGTATCAGTGATGAGTACAACAGGGTTCAGAGTTTCCCACATTGTGTACGAGATACAGATGGCAAACATACCTTAAATGAAGCACCTACCTTTGGTGGTTGTGACCTTTTAATTCTAAAGGAACATTCAGTACTATGCTATTTGGTATAGCAGATACAACCTACTAATTTGGTGTAACACATGCAATCTACTAAGTCCGATACACAAATGTTGGCTGCCATGGTCATATATCTGACAGGGGTGCTTTTTGGATTGCCGGTTTTCATAAGTGAAGGAATTCATGAGAGAGGTTATTCCACATATTTTTGCAGCAGATGATGAATCCCTCTTCTCCCACAGTACATTAAAACCATTCAATGGCCATCAGGAGAAAGGACTGTAAAATCACATATTTAACTACCACCTTAGCTGCACATATTTAGTAGCAAGAAATGTATTTGGAAGTTTATGAAGCATTTTTTATTTCACAAACCTATGTTATTACAGCTGCAGAAGGCTGGAAAGTTGAATTAGGTCTGTGTATACCTTCATAATTATTTATGAAGTGGTTCATAAAAAATTAGTTATAATCCCCACTGAATGTTTCATATGGAATATACGGACAGTGGAATAACAGAAGAGGTTCCTGGAGAAATGACTAACAATAGCTGTAGACTTTCTGACCTTTTAAACATATTCCAATGAAAATAACCTTTAAAGGCAGCAGATAACAGAGACAAGTTTACTCAATATATCATGACCAAACAAGTATAAGTTCCATGGAAATTCAAGTAACAAGAATGTTACTTTTTTGCTCTAATCAATGAACTTAAGTAGTTCAACTCCCACCCCAGTCCTTTTCAACCATTCTTCATACTGTTGTTTTTCTATCCCAGGAACATTTATTTAAAAAAAAAATAATACTAAGTCCTTACAATACAGTTCTCCCCAAGAATAATATTGTATAGGATTACTCAACACTGTTAAAACCTTCCAAGTAACACCAATACAGTTAATTAATAATAGAATAAAGTTTTGCAATCAAGTATTTACCTGGATGTTAGAAAATCCTGCTTGGTTTTTCCGGGGTTTATTTCCATCACGCAGGAAGGTCATCAGGGCAACGCCAAACTATTTGGTGCTGAACTGCTTCCCTGCTCCACATTTCTTCACTTATTTATAATCACATCTCTTGTGGAGGTATTGTGAATTAATAATTCTAAGTTTCCTGTCTATTCATCCGAAGCCATGTTCAACCCATTTGCTGCAGACTAAATGCATCCACATAGTCCTATACATGAACGGTCCCATAATAGTGAATGTTCTCTACGCAGTTCTATTAATTTACACATTTCTTCTGTACTCCACTTTTGGACTGATACACTGGAATCCATGTCCTGTCACAAAACTTCACACAGTGCCCAAATGTAACAGCACAACTGCATAAGTACATAGCAAAAGTTCAGTTATAGAGTCTTGTTATAGTTGATGGTCACTCAGCCAGTCCATCTTGATGTCAAGTGCCTCTTAAGGCTTATGACCAGATATCTAATCTGAAATTTACACATTACTGTTGAGGTGCTCTCTCTATGAGAGTGGGTCTGTCCTTTGTCAGAAGTCACACTCATTGTCATTTATCCATAATCACAATTTTATTGTGTACGTACACACTTACAGCTGTTAAATCACTTTCAACAATATCCAGCTTATACATGGTCTCCGTCAGCATGTGTGAAAGTTCACCTGTTGCTGTTTTATTCCTATTCTGTCCACACTGTGCACACACCAGCCCCTACCAGTTCCCACAACTTGAAACACAACAGACATGCTGTCATACTTACAGACTGGAGGCAGGACATGGGAAAGATTCCAAAAACATTAACATCTGCCAAAACCAACATATTTTCTAATTATCATCAAAATGTCATAAACACCCAGTTTTTGTGTTCTATGTTGTATCAGGTTGGTGTGGATAAGGCTTTACAATATGTGTTTCCAAAATTCTATGTGCCGTAACAAATTACCTTGGTCCCATGGCAATCTGGCATCTAGCATTTGTCAAGCCCTGGGATAAACAGTACCTATAACCCACATATATTAGCACCCTTAAATTTATAATGCAATGCAAGCAAAAGAACATGTTAGGATAAATCACAAAGCAAAGGCAATTTGTGGATAAATGTAACATGCCGTTTCAGAACACACTCCCAGCGTCACCATATATGCTACATTGTTCAAAGTGTATTACTAGTACCCTGTGCACAGTCTTCATTGTACCAGTGAGGTATGAACACGGTGGCTTTGCCTGTCCAACCATGCAATTAGTAAATGACATGCCATAAATCAGATTTTTGTGGTTCGAGGGGGTCACACCTTCTCAGTTGTTGGAACAACATGGAAAAAGGTGTATGAATGGTAGAAAGGTTTAGCAGCGGCAGTACAAATGTGACTGAAGACCAACCAGGCTGTATTAAACCTTCAAAAGTACTTAAAACATGTACATTACAGCTTCTTTCTACCGCCAAAAGGTTTTACATCAGCTATGGGTCTCTTATTTAATCATATGCTACACCCTCAAATTTCACAGTCTATGCAAGGTGGGTACCCAAATGCCTCACTGATCAACCAATCATAAGTAGCATAACAAATAATACCTTTTTAACAGTATTACATATCTCCTAGAATGACATGAGAAGTGTCTGGGGGATGCAAAAGGGACTATGTTTACAGATACTATTAAAATTTTTACAAATTTATTTTCCTTTAGTTAATGAAAAATAAACATCCTTTACTTTCGATTTATCCTTGTAATTATACCAAGTCTCAATACATTTGTATTTTATTCTACAATAACCTGAAAAAGTAAATGCCATACCTTCATTAGTTTTGTAGGTGCTGTAATTGTCTCTTCATCCTGTACACAGTACTCTCGCGAAAACTGACTTGAAAAGATTTTCAGTGTCACAAGCTGCTGCAAAGCTTCAAGCATCCCTTTAAGACGTGAACGACAATGACGAGCCCAGATCTGGGCAAGACGAGCCTGCAGTTTCAATGGGAGATGTGATGCAGCTTTGCATATGCATGGTAATGCCATCTCCAGGTACTCAGATGAACCATGAGTAGGGATCTCCAACACAATCACAAACACATTCAATAGTTCTTCGGCATTATCACTCTTGGCACGTCCAAACAATCGAAGATCTAACTCCAAATTCCCAGACAGTGTTCTAAGTGCATGCACCAAAGCACTCTCAAAAACATTTCCAGGCACCTCAAAAAGTGCCTTATATGAACGGCGAAGTGATGGAATATCCACCTTTAGGTCATCAGGCGGACTTGAACTCTTCCAACTTCGACTACTTCCTGAGCATTCTCCTTCCACCTCATTCACTTCCTGACAATCTTCATCCTTATCCAAGTCTCCCTCCATTGTTCTCACATCCTCTTTCTTCAAATTCTTCAGATCCTTGGGAGCCTTGTCTAACATGGCATCAATTGGTGAGTCTGGATGTTTTTTCAGAAAACTCTGACTCAATGAATCTGCACTTGAATACACTTCTCCCAATGTCCGTATCAATAACGAATATGAACTCTCTTGCTTACAGGTTTCTAATATTTTCAGAAGTTTCTCTTCAGTAATATATGGAACTGCTTTACCTAAACATGACATACAATACAATTAGGCTAAAATACTTATATGAAGGAAATATTAGTAAGAAACTGTATACATAGCATAACATTTCAGGTACCTGCATTCACTATAATTTAACTCTTTGGTGCTAAAAGCCAACTACAGTCGACATGCAGTGTGACGCTGCAAAAAACTAACATCCACTATAGTACTTTCATATTGTTTATTCTGTGCATTATGATACATTAAAACTTTGGTAACACCAACAAATGAAAAATTATACAACCTAAAAAACCGTTTCTATTACTTAGCTCCTATATGTTTTGGCATTGTTGCCATCCCAAGACAGCTCACACCAAGATTTCATTAAAACATACAGCAATACATAATTTACAATAAACATACATTTGTTGATACAGTGATAATTCATGTGTTGTTATGATTAAAAGATGTATAAGTCTCCACTACAATTAGTTCTTGATTACAAACATCCATTCTTTCTTGAACCAAATTGGATCCTGTCCTGTAAGATATAAGCAATATTCTTAATCTGTGTTTAAAATTTTGTAGATATATGTGTAACAACAGTGATATAGTGTAAAATATAAACAATATTCTTCATCTGCTTATAAAATTAAGAATGTTTCATACACCTTATAGAATGGGATCCAATGTTAATCAAGAAAGAATAGGTGATGGTCAACAAGAACTATAGTGGAGACTTACACATCCTCTAATCATAACAACACATATATTATATTATCACTGTATCAACAACAACACTGTATATTTCATACATATAACATTTTTCACCAAAACTGCACTACTAACATCAAAACAAAAGTATATATACTGTAAATTATGTACATTCCAAAGAAATCTTGGTGTGAGCTCCCTGAAGAAGGCCACAGTGCCAATACAAGTAGGAGCTAACTAATAGAAAGAATATGTAGATTGTAAAACTGTGCATTTGTTGATGTTACCGAAGTTTTAATTTAACCTACTGAAGCAATTGGTCAAGAATATGCAACATAATGGGTGGCCATTTAAATCCCAGGTCCTTAGAAGAGTACACGGTGCACTTAATTCTGGCTCCAAAGGGTTAATGACCAAAAAGCATACAGAAAACTACAATGAGCCAAAAGGTTTATTTAATTTTTCTCTACGGCTTTTGTTCAAAGCATTTTTCCCTCTGATTTAAACGTTTGGCATGTTACATTGAAACTGTGCCAAAAATGTATGTCTTCATGTAATGCATCCACTCCTGTTATCTGATTTCAGTGAAGAATGGTGTGTATCAATACATTTCAGTAAAACTTCCCCAAAATAAAATTACATTATAAACCAAACAGCACATTTACAACCATTGCATCCAGAGGGACAGATGGATGGTAAAGCTAACAGGTGCACTATTCCACACTTTTTGCTCAAATGCATCATACACGGCAATGTGTAATCATTTGTAATATAACCTACCTTGTGAAGGATTTGTTGTAGACTGACCATCAAGCCTTGAATTCTTGGGAATGCAAGAATCTGGTTCTGGTGTATTAAATGTTGCTGAAATGTTAGAAGAACCAAGTCTTGAATTACCATCATTTGATCTTCCATTTTCGTTATTCTTATTTGTTAACTCTGACTGTGTTCTAGCAACTTTGGTTGGCTGGGCATCACAAAGTTTAGCTTCCTGGGAGAAAAGTTGAATGGCTTGAGCAGCAGCTTGATTTGGCGTCAAATTCTTTACCTGAAATGTAATAAACAAATAAGGAATGCATACATGTAACATAACATACCATTATTCTCAGCAGCCAATACCAAAACAAATCTTACTTTTCCACTAGATGCACAATATTCATTATCACAGTTGGAATTGCCACAGCCATCAATCAGCTGATAGAAGTACCGTTCGATTAATTTTTTGGCAGCTGCTCTTTTCATGGTATCACTTTCTGCTGTCAAACCACTATTTGGTGAAGGAGACAGTTCTGGTGATGTAGTTACAGCAGTCGAAGAAGCACTTGGGTGGGGGAAAAAGTTCCACAAATTAGTGACACCAGGAATACAAGAGCTTGTTATATATTCTCTACAAGTAACGTACTTTAATATAATTTATAGGTTTACCTTCAAGGATTTACGAAAAGCATGTACTGTATGGAGCTGGGAACATGTCCACTTTAATGAATGTGTTCAAATTAAGAATGACACAGCAGCACTCTCTAAAATATACACCACCATATAGAATTATCCAAGAAGAAATAAAGCTGCTGTTAATTCCAAGCTAATCATATATAACTGTAAAAATTTCAAATGTCATTGAAAACTGTCCCACTGTAGGCTACATCTGAAGTAAGCTGTATATATGTACCTTGAGGCTTCACCGTCGCCTGTTCCGTAATTCTTATCCTGTGAGTTCATAGAATAGTATTACTTAATCAGCACAGCAATAACTTTTTACGCAAATAGATTTTGAACCGTAGAAAACACAGCTGTAACCTACATAAATATCCCTATGTGCGAACTTCTCATTAGTAATACACGAGCAATATTAATTTTGTTACAGATCTGCCAAATGTTTATGATCAATAAGTTTGGCCAGGTAAAATGGCAGTGCATGCCAATGTTTTATGTTGGCAGTAAATGTCCTTTCGTTTGGGGTGAATGCCTTAGCTATACTATACACAGTGTCATGCAGTTTTATACTCGAACGAGCAATAGTTCCAACTCGATGGAGATGTTTTCTGTTTATAAGCTGGCGTCAAAGCAGAATTTCTTTTACGAAAAAAAGAAAAATACATTGGTACACTTACTCCTCTATTATCATAGCCAGTATGCTGTACAGTTAACAATAGTTGGCACCACATGTAATATTTCCTCCACACCACAGATTATTGCCACTTCGGTCGGCACAACAGACTCTTCAAATGAGTATCACGGAAAGCTAAATATTCCTGGAGTACACGGATTACCGAGCTAGCTACGGCACGGTTCATCGATGGACGTGATGTCTATTAAGGTCCAGGTGGTCACAACCACAAATTACTACCTAGTTGTAGCCAACTGCACTTTACAACGTATGTGGTCACCACAAGCGTGTCACAATGTGGGTATTCCGTGGGCAATGAAGTTCTCAATTTCGTTCGGTACGCCACCTCTTGACATTTCCGTTTAGCGCTTTCACCTCATTGACATAAAAACTGCTGCAAAATGGCAGGTGCAGTTTTTGAAGTAACTAAGTATAGGTTTTTGATGTTGGTGGGCCCCAAACTTATTATTATTATTGTATGTGTAGTTAGCAGTATTGCAGAATGGGATGGTTTTAAGTTTAACATGTAACATATCCAAGCACAGTAATAACTCGCAAACAAAATTTACATCGTCATCTTCGTAACTAGACTTTTCGCGTGCCCAGGCCGAGTAATCATAATGGCCACCACAAACCAAACGTGCGAATTCGCAATAATTTGTTGAAATTTTATATGTTGCCCACAAGTGCACATAAATGTTTTGAAATTAGTGTATATATACTGCGAACCCATATGTTTCGGCCAACAATGTTGTGACCATTTTCAGGGATGTAAAATTCGAAGGTTAGATGCACATACTTTAGTTGCCGGATTGCTGGTTAGAAGTCAATATCCGGAAGGTCCTGCGACCGGCTACCTCGGCACAGGTTTTTCTTGGTTTCCCTGTGTGTATAAGCGAATGCTGATTATCATTCCCAAGACTCCACAAGTTGCCACTTCATGTTTCTGATGTAGCCCTCCCAACTTAAATTTCTTAAATCCTTGTTTCATATTTATGTTATCCTTATTTTGTATTTATGTACATGCATAATAACCACTGTCACCGGGTGATAGCCCATTTGTAGTCAAATTTATTATTATTATATGATATGTATGTCTCCTGTCACAGGCATTTCTTCCTGGTACTTCTCTTGAACCAGCGGTGATCCCACCGCTCAGGCTTCAAGCTTCACATTGCAGTACTTTCCGTATTATGTGTGATGTTCCAAGTATAGCTGTCTTTTGTAGTGAATCTATCGAGTGTTTTCCTGATATACTTTCCAAATTTTTCTTTAAGCTTCTCCTTACTATTCCAGTGGCTCCAATTATTACTGGTACAATCGTACATTTCAGGTTCCACATTCGTTGTATCTCTATACACAAACTCTTGTATTTTAACTTCTTTTCTGCTTCCTTTTGCACAACAT
>Ga0123352_10007766_pt1 | contig 16597 bp, 9 predicted proteins | sample TergutLab28metaG_FD_89700 | JGI IMG/M metagenome (GOLD analysis project Ga0123352, IMG submission 89700) | Labiotermes labralis P1 segment gut microbial communities from Petit-Saut dam, French Guiana - Lab288 P1 | ecosystem: Host-associated > Arthropoda: Insects > Digestive system > Gut ... | reverse complement strand
GGTGGGTTCTTTGGGGAAGGGCGAGGTTCAAAAATTTTAATCACCGGGCCAAATTGTGGGGGGGGGGGGGAGCGAATAAATTACAGAGAATCGTGTAGGTTTCCCAGGATGTTATCTCAGCAGTAGTCAGGCACCGAGGTCACGGGAAGAACTCCATTTTTCATCTCCCAAGATAATGACAGCATGTTTATCTAAGGTGCTATTATCAACCGACAGTACATGGGGTCACATCAATAATACGTTCATCTCAAGAACAGCTGCCATGAGAACCTCTCCAATGTCGTCTACACGTAAGATAAATACAGTACGGGCAATGTACGTAAAATGTAACAGTAAAGCGCGTTCGCGTAACTAATGTTGCCGTGGAAAAGTAATACGTATTACATATTATGAGTGTGTATCAGTGTCAGTAGCACTAGTTATCCAGCAAGCAAATCGCATGTTTTCTACGCGTATTGTCATTTGTGGCCGGTCTGGCTGCACAATAATTTTCCATATTATCCCATAAACGGAACGATTTTCGTAAAAAAACATTTATGGAACACAAAATGTGTGTTTTGATATTCTCTACCAATTCTGTTTATAACATTTCACATTCTAAGCAGAATTACGCGAGATATTACCACAAATGTACAGAGGTCTTCACGTAATCTACCCACTATTATTGTCAGACTTTCCACAGTTTCTCGAGATATTTTCTAAAAAATCCTCAAACATAAAATCTAATGAAAACCCGTCCAATGGGAGCCGAGTTGTTCCGTGGGGACGGACAGACGGACGGGCAGACAAAACGAAGCTGATAGTCGCTGTTCGAAATTTTACGAAAGTGCCTAAAATTTCGTGGGTTTCACATGACTTCGTGAAACCAGAAATAAATGCCAAATTTTTGGTTAAAAACAAATTAAGGTGATCACTAATTTAGGTGACACTAAATAACCATACTAAATCAAATATGAAATTGTGGAGTGAACTCATCTGGCTTAGGTTACGTTACAATTGCGGGATTTTGTGAGTATCGATACTGCCACCGGGTAACAACCAAATTGCAGTTAATAAATATTATTAACATTGTGGTCTCGTACAGGAAACGTACGTCTCAACGTACGTCGTAATTGCGGACATTCCAATGAAAAATCTTTACCTAGGAATTTGTAATTGTCAACAGTACTAATTAATAGATGGTGTGTTGGGATGGTGGTAGTACTAGCAGCAGCAGCGGAGGTGGCGGTGGTGGTGGTAGTACTAGCAGCAGCAGCGGAGGTGGCGGTGGTGGTGGTAGTACTAGCAGCAGCAGCGGAGGTGGCGGTGGTGGTGGTAGAAGTAGCAGTAGTAGTTGTAGTAGTAGTAGTAGTAGTAGTAGTAGTAGCAGCAGCAGCAGCAGCAGCAGCAAACCAATCTCTGCACAGTGTTGGACAGGCCTCGAAGGTTCAAGGAAGTAGAGGTTCCCCCATTTCCAGACAATTGGCACGTGACAGTGATAAGGTTATCAGCCCTACGTACCGGCAGTCTTTGCCCCATGAAATATCCCTGGTACCCATGTCTATTGGAGGCTGAGTCGACCCCAGGGCCATGGTGCGGCCGGAAGGATTATGTCAATGAAAAATTCCAAAGACACGATCTTCCGGCTTTTAGCGCAGTGCCTCAACCAAACGCACCACCATGTGCCCCAATAATAAGAGTGGTAGACGTAGTAAAAGTTTCAATTTTCTTTATGCACTACATGAAGACATATGCAGCGTGAAAATGAAGAAAAGCTCCACACATTATTAACCTCAGCATTAGATAACAGTGCTTAGCTTCAACCCCAGTCGCAATACTGCTGTGATAAAGTCCACGGTGCCTACAAAATTAGGGGCTGAGAGATCCCCAAAGTCGGTCTGGAAGCTTTGGAGTAGAGACAATTCACGTGCAACTACAGAGAATCGAACCTCTCTAGTCATCACAGGTCTACTAACTGAGCTATCCTGCTTCTACCAGTATCAAAGGTAAAGGTAAAGGTAAAGTGATCCCGTTACAGGCCCGGTGAGACCCAGAGGGTGGGTAGAGGTATAGCTCTACTGTTCCATGACCGCGGCACTAAAAGGGGGTGAGTGGTCAGCAGCACGCCTCGACCACACTTTAACCCCGGGAAAGACCCGGTACCCATTTTACAGGAGACTGGGTGGGTGGGTCCCAGAGCCGGTATGGACGGGTGGAAAATCTCGTCCCCACTGGGATTCGACCCCGGACCGTCCAGCCCGTAGTCAGTCGCTATACCGACTGAGCTACCGGGCCTTCTTCCAACAGTATTAGGTGGGTAGCTCTGTACTTAAAAGTATAACATCTTCACTAACTGTACACACATCACTTTGAAAAATGAGGGAAACCTAAAGTGGCCCTGCTCCTCAACCACAACAGAATGAAGAACCATAAAACAGTGAAACTGAAGTTCCGCTCATTTTGGTATCTCGACTTGAGACGTAAATGAATGGTCAGACTCGCTATCCGACAGTCTAACCCACAGAATTCGATCTCCGGTCTTCAAGCCACAGTCAGTAGCTTTACCGAATGAGCTATTCGAAGAGATATATATGTATTTGTGCCAAATGTTATATTTTACTGAATGGAAATTTGTTAAGCGATCCCAGTCTATACATGTGAATCTATAATTTATTCACTTTTTATGCGTTTTCGCAAAATTGCGATAAGCGACTATCAGCTTTTTCATGTTTGTCTCTCCGTCTGTCCGCCACATGGAACAACTCGGCTCCCATTGGACGGATTTTCATGGAATTTGATATTTGAGTACATTTCGGAAGTACGCCGAGAAAATTAAAGTTTTATTAACACCGAACACGAATAACGAGTACTTTACATGAAGACCGATATACATTTTTGATATCTCGTTCAGTTCCTCTTCGAATGAGAAACGTTTCAGACAGAAGTTTTGGGGAAAAATCAAATCGCCTATTTTATGCTCAGCAACTTTCTTTCCAAAATCGTGGCATTTATGAGACAACATCGTAACAAAATAGTAACGCCGAAGAGGCTACAGTTGACAATACGGAGCATGCGCTTTTCATGCTGAACACCTAAAGCTACAAACACACACTCAAAATATGTAACACTTACTGTTTTTCTACTGTAACAATTGTTACACGAACTCGCCTCAATGTTACGTTATACTAGGAAAACAACTACATGTTTCGGCCTGTATTGGCCATCATCAGGTTGTTTAGGGAACTTACGGGCTAGCTATATGTAGTTGTTTCCATCACATAGTCATTAAATACACGTCAATGATTAAGTTGTGTTTGACTACATACCTTTTCCTAGTTTCACACACACAACGGGGATGACACACTTCCTAGATTTACGTTATACGTACATAGCCTGTCTTGTTTTTGCTAACGGTGACTGTCCGTGGAACACGGGCCTGTTGAACAAAATTATTTCGTGATCATCCCAACCGACTTCCCACTGCAGTGTACCTGGCCTATATTTGTAATGCGCTCAGATCGGTAGGGCCATACTTCATTCGTTCAGCATAATCATTAATCACTCCCAGTCATGAGAGATGCTGCGGAAATTAGCCCATTCCCGTGGCAATATTCATTCCGATACACAGACGCGTTAAAAGTTGTGCGCTCTATTTGACACAGGTGGTAAGTCTGAGCCTCATCTTCAACTCTGCCATACGCACACACACGAACACCTGAGTTCCTATCGCATTGCTTTCTTTTGCTTCAACGCATTTGTCTTCTGTTTAAAGTCTAATTGGTAAAATTATCGCATGCAGGAGATAGAACTCACCGTAATTTGCAGATACAATTCGAATTTTGGACAAACTGTCCCTTTGATAATTGTCATTCCCTGTGGCCAGTATCACTCTACCAATGTTTGCAGAATCACGATTCACTGATCTTCCATCAAAAGTGTATAACCTTAGTAACTGACAGCGTCATTAAATAGACCACTCGTTTTTGTATCTGTGTCTCTGTATCGATCTCTCTAGCTAACAGCCTGGATATCTAAGCCAGAGAAGTGTTTCGCTACGATCTAGAGGACCGCGGTTTGATTCTTAGAAGAGGCGGGATTTTTCTCTCCTCCATCATGCCCATATAGGTTACGAGAAACAAAAAGCTTTCTAAATAGTACGTACCGGAATTTATTTCTCTAATGATAATACAGACGTAGCGTAAAAAAGTTCATTAATTTTCATACAATGCTGCGGCACAGAACAAATGGTGCTATACCTGCATTCCCCCCATACTCCTCTACTAGCTAATGGAATCCTGTGCCTTTATTATATAGTTAAAATTTTTGATAATATTTTAATGCATATTTGTTACGCAGGAACGACACTGGTTATAATCCACACCGCCAAGCGCCATCTCTAATTACTAAAGCCTTTCCCGCTGGTTTCCCGCCTCTTTCTACATCGACTTCAGTCCACACTCAAGTCACCGTACTAAATTACTAGATATTACTGATATTATCTGTGGGCCGGTTAGCGTAGTCGATATAGCGACTGGCCACGGGCTGGACGGTCCGGGGATCGAATCCCGGTGGGGGGCGAGATTTTCCGTACCTGTCCAGACCGGCCCTGGGGCCCACCCATCCTCCTGTACGATGGGCACCGGGTCTTTCCCGGGGGTAAAGAGCGGTCGGGGTGTGACGATGACCCCTCAACCCCTTCTAATGCCGTGTTCAAGAAAGAGTAGAGCTACAACTCTACTCCACCTATGGGCCGTACGGTCTGTACTGAGCCTCAGTGCCTGTACAAGGGTGCACTTTACCTTTATCTTTACTCATATTATTTTATTAACAACCACATTACTCTCTTGCACAATCGGTACCGGGTCTCTGAAACGGTAGCGGCTTTGGTTTGACCACCTCCCTCCTTCCCTCTAGTGCCGATGAAGGAAATAGCAGAGCTACACGTCTACTCCCCATGGCTCGTTTTAATGTGAACTTTACTTCTGCACTTCCCGGTCCATACAAGGTACGCAGAAAGTAATTTGAAAAATTCAGCCTAACCTTCCACCGCCACAATTAAATTTTGCATTTGTAGTGGCGTTAACTAAGCTGTAAGGTATATATATATATATATATATATATATATCTTGATTGCAAACACATGATCAATCTTGACACCGTCGCCCCCTTCGTTAGGCACGCAGCAAGAACAGCGTAACAGTTTAAACAAACAAGGGAAGTTGGTCTATGGAAAGTGGACTGGGAACGCTTCAAAAAGCAGGTCTCAGTCCACACAGCCAATGTCTAACTTTAATCAGTCGAACAAACAAGCTCCTCCGTGCTTACCAAATAGTCTCTAGACAAGTATTAATACTAAAGAAGAAATTATTTTACTGTCAGAAATTATTCTTTGCCCGTAATTTAATATTATTCATATTGACCCACACATTTACATAAATTAATTTCACTATAAGGCAAAAGGCGTCATGATAAGTACTGAACCAAAGACAGAGGAAGTGACATGAGGCTGAAGAAGGGCACTACGACCAGTACTGGACCAAAGACAGGAAGTAACATGAGGCTGTAGAAAGTAGACAACGAAGAACCGCATGATTTTTTTAACCAGCTACATTCGGTTGATGAAAAGATTGGAATGTGTAGTAGGTCTGGAGAAATAACAACGGCACACAAATCTGGAATTGGAATACTGACTGGAATATACAACTTCATACATTTTTGAGTAGACGGAAAAATAACGTCAAAGTAAAACAGTGAAATATATAAAATTTGATGTGGACTGCATTCATTCACAGTCGGGACTGATTACCGTACTTTCGCAAGTCCATGCATGGATCCTAATCCCAGCCAGCTAAACTAGTACGTGAAATGAAATATGCAACACCGTTGACAGAACTAACTTCAATATTCTTTAGCGTAGCTACATGTTTCGACCTTGTAAGGTCATCAACATCATCTGGCTATCATCAGAACATTTAAAGAAATGTAAGCATTTCAAAAGCTAGAAATGATTCTTATGTTAGCCTGATGATGACCTCTCAATGCCAAAACATGTAGCTACGTTAAAGAATACTAAGGTTCGTTGTGTTATCGGTGTTATTTACTTCACTGTATTTATCAAAATACGATACACAACGGCAGGTATAACTTTACAAAAATAAGAGTACGTATCATCACATCACATGAATAACACCGATTTTAATATTGCACTCCCATACACATCTGAGTCTCGCATATTGCGTCTTCCACTGAGCTTTGCAGACTACAATTCAGAATTCTTCTCCATTATTAAAAATGTACGTCTGATCCAAAATCAGGAGGAAAGAAACATTCACCTAACTGTGAGTTTCAAACTGTACTACACAAATTTGTATAATATAGTATGCACCTTCAATACACAACATACATCAAACAAGATGCAATAATTACAATTAGGCACAAACCAGACACGTCCGACCACACCGACACAATAGCACCGCGCCACACTTGCAAGAATATACCTTTTTAATGATAAAGGGCTACTAATTGGGTTTTCGCATATCAGCAGTGATCGGACCTCACAACCTCTCAATGTACATCACACCGAAGTCTACTCCTTATGTAGTAAATCGAGCATCTACAGCATTATAACTAGTGACATCACACCACAACAAACGGTGAGTCTCAGTTATACTACACATATTTATGTTACGTACGTGAACCAGTGGTTCAGCCTACACTCGGATACCACATCACCAACAGACAATCCCGATACATAACATCAGCACGCCTCAAGTCAGCCTACACAACACAACAAGTACTCGCTGGCTCCTTAAGATGGACGTATTAACGTCTGAAACATGTTGAGCAATATATAATAAAGCAAGTGTCATCTAGTTGGTCAACCATTATTCAAAAGGCAAAAAAGTACCTATCTACTGTGATACGACACACGAATTCCAATTTGTTGTTGACATAGACACAGTACTATTAGTGTATAAAACACTGTGAGGCCTGAATACAGTACATGAAGGTTTAGGTTTAATATTTTACTATACTATTCCAGTCTTTTAATCTTAAGTAAGAATTTTCATATTTTATCAAGGTTTAATGTGAACGAAATGGGATCCCACTGAGTACTATTTTTTACTGTACCTTAACTGTTGTTCTTAGTTGGCCTGAAGATGGCCGGCCACGACCGAAACATGTAGCCAAATACTGCCCAATTGCAATTATTGCATCTTGTTTGATGTATGTTGTGTATTGACGGTACATATTATACAAATTTGATAATAAGCAACGGGATGGCCTCTCTCAAATTTATGAACTACATAAGCTGTTACTAAACCAATAAAACTGACGTTTTGTGAGCACAGAGACTTATTTCGGCCCTTCATGTATAAACTTCTGTAAACATCACTTAGCTTCTAACCAGCTCCCAGCACTGTTCCTTCATTTCAATTTACGAATGGGTCTGAGGATGCAAGCTCTTGTCCCGGACTGTAATACTACCCTACTTTACTTTCTGGTTAACTGGGATCAAACAGGTACATTTCAGAATGTGATGTGTGTTGGACCGTGCATCATTGTGATAACTGAAATATAAAAACCAACTAGATGTCTCTTATTATTTTACTGTACTTCTTATAGACTCAACATGTTTCAGGCACTACTATGCCCATCATCAGGAGTTCGCGACTATAATGTTGATTATCACATTGGTCGTTTCGTTCTTGATTTGTTGTAGGTTGGGGGTTAGGTGCGGTTAGGTTGGAGTAGTGTCCGGGCTGCAGCCTGCAGGATAACTATGAAACCTTTCAGTAAGGGTACAAGAACTCCCGCTGGGTTGCGGAACACAAATCATGTTTGTTGTCGCTGTGCTAGCCTTCTCGGATAAGCAATGCATGATTTAGAGAAAAAGAAACGCATTTTGTTTTAGGATAATACGTAAATACAGACAACAGCTGGTAATACTGTGGCAGAGCTGGGGTATCTACCATCTGGTAGTGAGACCGCCGCTTCTCAAGAGCCTCAGGCTCAACCCGACGCAACTCAAGTCACATTTGTGGTGGATAAAGCAGTGCAGCATGTAACGCAAAGTATAGTCGCGTCTGTGCACGGAAATAAGGAAATGGGTGAAGTGGAGGTCTGTCTCCACTCATTCTTAACCTCGGCATCAGATGGAGGTGAGCGATCATATTCACACTCCGGGAAAACAGGCTCAGCACCAATAAAATATGAGGCTGCATGGACCCCAGAGCCCGTCTGGACACTTTTCAGAGGCAGCTGAGAATGTTCGTCTCTGACTTTCTTCTTTTCTCAACCACCATTACATTATCCCTGCACTCTATATTACTGCCGCCCCTCCAGCTGGGCACATCACATCCTCAACCGTCAAATGTGGGTTCTTCAAGCACGCGGCTAGTTACAGATTAAGATAGTTCAGAAATGGTTCCGATATCGTATACGGTGTCCGTGCCGTGGCTCAAGCGGTAGTCATCGGCGTCTCACCGCGGAGGAACCACCAGTCAAGCCCGGAGCAGTTCATGAAAGATGTGACGGACAAAGGGGCTCTGGAACAGGGTTTTCTCCGACAGCTTTGGTTTTCCCTGTCAGCCTCATTCCACCAATGCTGCACACTCTTCAATTCATTTAGTAAAGACACTATATGGCCTTATCAAATCACAGTATCCCTAAATAATACACAAAACACATCGCAGACATGTCCTTCCAATCTGTCTTATGTCTCATTACATTATCACTCTTTTAAAGTAGAGAAATTCAGTACGTATTCGGAAAGTACCCTAAGTCTTCTTGCCTCGTACTACGATTTTAGCTTCTGCTTTTGTTTCTTCTAACTTTATCACTATTATTTCCCAATTCTAAAATCGTCGCTAAGTCAGCATAGCGACTAGGCCCGGACAGAGCAACAGAGGAGACGCGGTTCAATTCCTGGTTCGGAAAACAGATATTCTTATCTTCAACGAAGAGTCCAGAACGACTTTCAAGGCCAATCCATCCTCCTACCCAATGGATAACCGGAGCTCATTCCACGGGGTTAAAGCAGCCAGGGCGTAAAAATGATTACGCACCTCCATGTAACTCCAATGACTGGGACTGTAACTACACTCCACTTCACGACTTTATGGTGTACGTTGGTACAACTATATACCATCATGGTCAACTTCACAATATCGTACAAAACTATCAACACATAAAACCTCACAAAAGACCCTTACACACATGAAGGGGAATACTCTCGTTTGACACAGTACCTAAATTTGCACATAACACGCGAAGGCAGTAGATACAGCTACACTCGAAGAACCAAACTTAATATTCAGCAAGTCAGTGCTCAGTTAACGGTCGCTACATATTACCAAACTCAGGCTACACCACAACGCTTTACAACTGTCTGTACAGGTATCAGGTACTCACCCTGGAAGCAGACAACCAGCTTGCTGTACAGCAGGAGGACGCATGCAGTGATGGTAACGGTGATCAGACTTTCATTCGATGGTGATGTCATTTCTGTATCGTCTGGTTCGTTCCGTCAAATGGCGCCTTACTTCATCGCAGCAACTGGCCCAAAAAGCCACACCTTTACGAATAAGAATACTGTTACCGTTTTGACATGCTCTTTACACTGATATATCAAAAACGCTGCTTACGTCTCACACACAAAAAACACAATTCAATCACCAAACAACCGAGTTTATATGAACAGATATGTTTAGAAATATAATATTCAAAACAATCAGTAAAGAAAGAAAAGTCATGATTCAAAAACAATCATTAGATTACACAGTTCTCGTTTGTACACAGTGTTACTGTACTATCACACCACGTCCGATGTGCAGTAATGATTAATAACGTTACGTTCAACACGCACACGCACACGGAACTCTGCTGGTAACACAACACAGTTTTTGTATCTCCGAAATATCGAGCCGTAACGCACGATATTAATTTACTATTCTACCAACGTCCTGTCTACCGGAAGTTTTCGGCGATGCAGTCAGCTTCCTCCAGACATTTATGGTGACACGTACGTCGCATTCACTCTCATCCGATTGCATTCACGTCTTCTATCCCTTGTGCCACTACATTCGTCTTTCCATGCACATTACCATTCCTTTCACATAAAAAAAGTGTTCACAACCAAATAGAAACTTTTTATATGGAATTGTAAGACCGTTCGCAATGGGACCTGTCAACTTATTTTTACGTCTGAAGTCTCCAGAGGAATTCGAACTGTTTAGTTAAGCTACAGAACAACGTTCCTACACCAGCCAGATCTGAAAAAAATTATTATTAGGCATATATAAGTTGAAGCTCGTGTCACAGAATAATTCATAAGAATTCCTTCTGATGAGCCAAACAGTAGCTGTGCACCGATCTACGCATTTCAACGACTAAAACACCAGCTCGTCACAAAGAACAAACAGCGGCATTAGACTCTAGTCCGTAGTACCAGTTAGGTAGTCCCTCATGTCATCCGCGCTGCTGAGCGTGATCGTCAAGACTGCTATGGCGGCTTAGCCTATCTGCCCGTGGACTCCGAAGCAGTTATGACTACTGTTCTCTGCGTATTCTACCTTTTCTATACTCGTTCGGTGTTGCTTGGCCAGGGTGTTCGGGTAGTGAAGGGAAGGGAGTGATATCCACGCGCATGTGCCTGCGCTTGCCGGCAGGACTCGGCTCTCAAAACGACCCCCTCCACCCGCTCCACGAATATTGGGATATAGGAAAGGATCTTCTTCTTCTTCAATCTACCTTTGTGCAAAATACAATAACCGATGATTTCAGGTTGGATTCTCCCCCTGTATGTAACCCCCACACACACATACACAGACTCAACTATACTGACCATGAACTCAACCGAATATGACGTTTGGATGGAACCGTCACGGACACAATACGTTCACCCAACTGCTGCTTTATCGTACCCTAACAAACGGAACATGAATAACTAAGAGGCCTATCCAATGTGTTGTACGTCACACATCACTGACTGCCAATACGTGATCCTACCGAGTACCGCGCTCTTCTTGGCTGTTACGTAACGAGTATAGGCAATTCCTTACCGACGTTTCGGGATAACCTATAGGCCCCATCTTCAAGAATGGGACCGAGAGGCTGTACTGAACCACAGGTAAGAATTACCACTACTCGCTATGTAACAGCCCAGAAGAGCGCAGCTCTCAACTACTTTGTGGCGAAAGCTTAGCATCACACATGCCTACTCATAATTCATAGTTCCCACGTGTTCTGATGTCGTGTGCATCCACAATCTTGCAGGATAGAGGGACAATTTTTTTTTATTAATGCTGTGGGACCCGGAGACCAAATTTCGAGACCCAGAAGGTGTGGAACTCCGATTTCGTATACTATGGCGCTGCGAAAGGTGCAAATTTATCTTTAATTGTATCAGTTAACTTGTAGGATATAATACAAATACATATAAATACAAAGGCCTTCTTTTACGACCTAGTCGTGTTCCTGAAAAAGTGGGCACAAATAAAAAAATTATGTTGTCAATAAAAAAGACGTAAAACGAATGAATCAATTAATGGCGTTAATCCGAAGATAAAAGGGCGTATATCAAGAAGTGGTGTACAGTGGTAAGGGTCGTTCAGGAAAGACGGTGTAAAACAAGTCCTTGGTGTATAAATGAATGGTGACAAGCCTGGAATTTGCAACGTCGCTAATAACCGAACTCTGTACGCAGTGCTGAGGCCATTTAGTCTCGCTCACAATCCCGCAAAGCAACGCCATGACGATGAACTTAATATTAATCTCAATGGCCTTTTCGGTCTTTCGAGTGACGCTTTATAAAAGGCGTCCTATCGAAAATTACGTATTCATAACCTGTTTCTTACTTCGATTCCCAGTACTGAGATACAATGAGAGAAAGTTTTGGGGATCAAATACTGTTACAGTTCACACCAGCACTGTCCACTGTTCAGTCCTACCGTGTGAACCAACACATCTGTGCTAATGTAATAATACTAAAACATTAATTATTATACGTCAGCACAACTATTTTTATTATACAAGGCCACATGTTTCGACCTTTCAAAAGGTCATCTTCAGGCCTTCTTACAGAATGAGTCAACAGATGCTGTGTACATGTTGGGATCCCAATATGTTGACATCGATAAAATACATAAAATCAGGCAGGTCACAAACCTACCTGATTTTATGTATTTTATCGATGTATTTTATATATTTTATCGATGTAAAACTGTTGGGATCCCAATATGTTTAAATCGATAAAATACATAAAATCAGGCAGGTCACTCACCTACCTGATTTTATGTATTTTATCGATGTAAACCTATTGGGATCCCAACATGTACACAGCATCTGTTGACTCGATCTGATAGAAAGGCTGTAGATGACCGTTTTGAAAGGTCGAAACATGTAGCTTTGTATAATAAAAATAGTTGTGCTGACATATTAATTAATGTTTCAGTATATTCCTAGCACATCGTGGTGCCTTCCATCAAGTGATGTAATGATGCTGAATGTGTCGTTGTCATCAGTAAGCCTGAAAATCCGAGCAAAACATGTAGACGTAGAATATTCAGTACGAATATTAAACGGGTTTGTAAGTGCGGAAACGAAGATATATTGTGTTGGTACACAGTGTACGAGGTTCATCAATTGTGACATCCTTTTATGTGATTTCGGTACCACACGGTTTGTACTCTGCAAGGCTAACAAGATTATTTAATTCCTCACCTGCAGAGAAAGTTACTGTGTGAATTTTTGGTTGAAACTTTACGTAATTATCATATTAGAATGTTTGTGTTAAATATGTCAAACTGGCCATCATATAGCATATCCAATTGATTTTTAAATCTCGATGACATAATTTTCATCAGACTATTTCAAAGCATGCCATGTGAAGATAAAATCACCATCAAACAGCAGTACGAATTCGCAGGCCTCCTCAAGATGGACTACTGAACATAATATCATTGCGTTTCAATTACTAACTCAAATTTCATGGGACACTTTTGCATACACGTAATCGTATACTTAGAATTATTTAGATTCATTTCAAACACAGTTACGTAGAAATGACTCACATCAGGGATTCATTCTCTGCTCAGTAACGCGATACAAAAGCTATCGCTTCATTCTACAAGCAAAAAGTTTCAAGCCATTATATTTACTTCTGAAAATGTACAAGAAAATCTTACAGTTTCAATGTAAGGAGATCATGTGACAGTGAATCCTACCTACCGAACAGCTAGGAACGAAACCAGGGGCGGGGGGGGGGCACAAAAGGGGTGGGGGAGGCCGCCAAGCTGCAGCCCCCCCCCCGTCCAAATGGAAATTTTAAAACACAGGTTTTTATAGACATTGTGATATAAAGAGCTATATGCGATAGACCCTTCAGCCAAAATCACCCAATGAAATCGGCCGATGACTTGTACATCACAATTTTGAAAAACAAAATGGAAAGCGTCGGGTGTCGTAGATTAAATTAAAAGAAACAACGCTGTTTAATACGGCAATAAATGCCAACGTTTCGGATAGACCTGCTGCCTCCGTTACACATTTCCGTCCCTCATATATCAGCCCGTTCTCAATGAACACTCTGAATGCACTTGTCCCTTTTGTTTCTCCCCATTGCAGAGGTTTGGTCTGAAGCTGCATGAACAGACAGTAGTGTAGAAGGCTGGGTGATGCGAAGTTCTGAGCACTGAAAGACGCTGTCTGTAACCTCGTCTTGTAGACTTACCATGTCATGTATACAATAGACAGACGTCATGCATTTTACCTCGCGTATCTGTTAGGAAACTCATCAACAGTTACAGCTACAAAGGTACACGCATAACAAACGCGGTTTATCAAAGGGAAAACCTTTGTGCGTTTTCCGTAGTCGAGACTAAAGATGGACTTGTTAAGCAACTGTTTTTAACCAACACTTCTGAACTTTGAAACGCTTATTTGCGTTATTACGACGTTCAGTTTGATGTTAGAAGTTAGAGGGGACATTCAATCATGTGTCCCTGTTAATTAGAAAAGGGCATGGCTCCCCGAAAGAGGGTTTGTGTCCCTGCGGTTTACAGTTTCTGTCCGAGAAACTTGCACTGCAGTGTCTGTCTTAAGTGCCGAATTAGTTAACTTACTTGTCTTAAGTATTACTAACAGTAGGGCATTAACAGCCTTGTAGTTGGCAGGCACAGTCAACCAGCAGTGTGTATTTTTGCGTCATAAGTTGGCTCGCGCATGGTCTTCGGCCACGAAGAAATCTGACGTGGAAAGTGCTTATGTTGGTAACAGTGTTCACCTTTAAGCGTGATCGCAAATTTGGGAAAAGCTACTATTAGCTTCGTCGTGTCTGTTTGTACGCACGGAACCATGGCTTCAAAATGAAATTTCATGTTTGAGTAAAGGTAAAGGTAAAGGTACAGCAGTCCCATTACAGGCCCGAAGTGCCCAGAGGGTTCCAGGAAGTTAAGGTTCCCAGCCTTACGCACCGGCCGCTTTTCACCCCCCAGGAAATACTCCTGGTAATCACTTCTATTAGAGGCTGAGTCAACCCCATGGCCATAGTGCGATCGGAGGGATTATGTCAATGAAAAATTCCAATGACACCATCTGGAATCGAACCAGCGACCTACCGATTTGTAGCACAGCGCCTTAACCACTGTGCTACCGCGGTCCCCATTTATATTTGAGTATTTTTGGATAATGGGTCCAGAAAATTCGAGTTCCATTAAAATCTGACAAGAATAACGGGTACTTTACGTGATGACCAATATACATTTTCAACCACATTTCGCTAAGTTCTTCTTAGAATGTGAAATGGTCAGACAAAAGTTGTAGAGAAAATCAAAACAAAAATTTTATGACCAATACTTTTTTTTTTCTAAAATCGTGCTGTTTGTCAGATAATATGGAAAAAAAAACTCTGCAGAGCCGGACAGGCCACAAACAATATGGCACATGCGCATTGCATGCTCGATACCTAAGGCTACAAAGACACACTCACAATATGTATTACTTATTGCTTTTCCACGGTAGCAATGGTTGCACCAACACGCCTCACTAGTACGTCATACATACACTGCCTCTGCTGTTTCAATTCTGTTAGAAGAAACAAATACCCGCAAGACTCCGAAGGCGCTTCGAAGTGTCTGCATTCACACGATAAGTAAGACGCTATCTCGTCCGTCACCTGAGGAGTTGGAACGGCTCTGTCGGTGCAGTGACTACGCTACGGCATCGACGACCGGGTACCCATGATTCATTTCTCGGTACGGGTTCTGAGACCTGTTCTGATGCCCACCCAGCCTCCTAGACAATGCATACCGAAAACTCTTTCCCGGGGGCTAAAAGAATGAATGGAGGAATATCTCCACATCCCTTATTACCTCATGAAGTATAGAAGGAAAACTTTTCCAACTTTAAAATATATAGGTATAATATAGTCAAACACAACTTATTTAATGCTTTTTGTTATTAAAATGTATTCTTACATTGCTTCTTTCAACGACATGTTTCGGCCCTGGCAATGAGCCATCTTCAGGTTGATCACTTTTTTCTTAGCAAGGTAAACCATAAAATTAACAATGCTATTGTTATTGTTACCTACGATATGTCGTATGTAACAATAACAACAATAATAGCATTGCTAATTTTATGGTTTGCCTTGCTATTGTTATTGTTACCTAAGATATCTCGTAGGTAACAATATCAACAGTAGCACTGCTAATTGTATGGTTTACCTTAGTCAGAAAAAATTGATCAACATGAAGATGGCTCATAGCCAGGGTTGAAACATGTCGTTGAAGAGAAGCAATGTAAGAATACATTTTAATAACAAAAAACATTAAATAAGTTGTGTTTGACTATATTATACCTATATATTTTATGATTCTATACAACATAAAGGGGATGTCTCACCGGTAGGTTTTCCACCCTTTTATTCCCTCATCACAAACGCAAAAATTTCCCGTATATTAAGCCTCCGAAGAGCCTCGCATATACTGTACTACACCAACGTAGGCCACTGGCAGTCACAGTGCATCTGTCTAAAGCAATATATTGTACATATGGTAAACCTGTCAGTAAAAACCACATTTTAAGTCTAAATAATTTACAGATGTCAAAACACGGGACATCAGCAGCGGCCGTTTCGTCAGGCGCGCAGTGTCGGCCATTTGTACCAAACAACTTCAAACAGTATTTAATAATCTGTTCGCCAAGTGTCAAGGATGTCTGAGAGTCTGAAGGACGTCATTTCCGACACTTGTACCTAGCATGCGGCAAGTTACATAACACATTAGGACGAGGAAATGTAATGTTGTTAAGCTTGCTGCCGTGAGTCCGGGTTCCGTTCTGATTCGAACTCAGCCTGCAATCCTATTTCAGCTGGATGGAGTCTAACGATGCCTTCGGGTGCAAAGATGTGAGGGAAGGTTTAGAGTTAAATTACACTTTAGTTATTAACCAACAAATGCACTATATAAAATTTCACATTAAAACCCTTAAAATCGCTCCGACATGTTTAGATCCTAAGATCATCCTCAGGGAGCTACGTTGTTCCTTGCTAAAGTCATTTTAAAAACATTCACAAAATAATTCCATTATATTAACAGGGTGTTGTGGCAGCATATCG
>Ga0123352_10007765_pt1 | contig 16598 bp, 7 predicted proteins | sample TergutLab28metaG_FD_89700 | JGI IMG/M metagenome (GOLD analysis project Ga0123352, IMG submission 89700) | Labiotermes labralis P1 segment gut microbial communities from Petit-Saut dam, French Guiana - Lab288 P1 | ecosystem: Host-associated > Arthropoda: Insects > Digestive system > Gut ... | reverse complement strand
TAAAATGGGTACCGGGTCTTTCCCGGGGGTAAAGTGCGGCCGGGGCGTGCTGCTGACTACTCACCCCCTTCTAGTGCCGCGGTCATGGAAGAGTAGAGCTATACCTCTACCCACCCTCTGGGCGAAATCGGGCCTGAACCGGGATCACTTCAACTTTACCTTTGTATAAATATATATATATATAAACTATATTTTATTTATCTTATGAATGTGAACATTTTAATCTAATGATTTTATTGATTTTCTTATCTTAATGATTTTTGTAACTTTAGCAAAGTAGAAGGATAAGACTACTTGACGATGATAAAGAAGCACTGAAACATGTAAAGGAGCTTACGATATATAAAATATAGTTTATATATATATTGTACATTTGTCGTTCTGGATAATAAACTGTACAAGATGTGCGGTACATACATAAAAAAAACAAGGCTAAATTTGGGTTAGCACATTGCAATAAAAATTCCTTTACTAATTTTCCAATAACATTTGTTGGTGTGGGCAAAATCTTTCCTTCTGTTATGTCACATACAACCTGTATTAATTGAAGTCGGTAACATTCACTTTCTGAATTACTTCGGGTTGCTTTATATCTTGTCAAAACACTTTACCAGAAGTGGAATTACTATACGCCACACATTTTTAAAGACACACCATGTTCCCTCTTCTATGACATCGAGATTTCAAAATCGATTTCACCTCTGCCCACCGTCGGGTCCTGTTCACGGTGAAGCCGAAGCAATTAACACACAAAGTTTTACAGTATTTACTAGACGGATTTTATATTTATGGTTCCGTGCATCGCTGATCTGTATTAATAATTGCCCAACGAGATGCAACACAAAGCAGTCTACTTATTATTCTGAAAGTTCACTGTACATGTTTCGGGTGTCAAACATATCCATCATCAGGAGTACACAAAACTGTAACTACAGCCTCCGGTACTAGTCATATTTTTTGTGCAGCTAACTCCCTCCAACGTGGCCAAGCTTGGCCACGTTGGAGGGAGGTGATGGGTGTGATTGACACCCGAAACATGTAGAGTGACTTGCAGAGTAATAAATAGACTGCTTTGTGTTGCATCTCTTTGGACAATTATTAATACAGTAGACGGAATTTAATATCATTCTGGCACCTATAGACTAAAATAAGGCTAATATGTATGATATCGAATTATGATGCGCGCAATTGTGTAATATTCTGTAATCTATGTTATATGTCTTTAAAATTATTTTTAAAATTTTGGAGTTTAATAATTTTCGAGTTAATAAGGCATGTTAATGTACTGTAAGAATAAATATTTTCTTTTTAGCCCCGCTTTTACAAACTCATAATTAAATACAAGAGAAATCATTAACACATTTGGTTGTGGTAATGACAAAACGCACACTGGTGTGTGGAAGGATACACTGGCTGTCCCCAACGTCAGTTACCTTAACCATTTTGCAAGGTTCCATTCTCTGTTATTTAGTGCGAGTTATTAGTGTGTTTCTTGGTAGCGGTGCTAATATTAGGATCCATATATTAGGAGCAGACAGCGAGGCAGATGCATTTTAGACAAATCTCAGATAACATGAAGAGCCAATATAATATTTGAAATTTTGTATAAGAGAATGTAAAAATTCACGTAATTGTGACATCCAAAATTTCTGTTTACCCATCACCTGATTTTTATGGTTATCAAGCGTGAGGGCGAGGTATATGTCACGCATGGGTAGTGGAAATTTATAGAAAACTTTGGTCCAAAAATATCTAACCACGAAAGCGCCTGGGATGTCTAACTTTAGACAGAAAAATATATGAAAACAGACCCTGAAGAAGTACGGTAAGATGTTGATGTACGAATTGGACTAATTTAGGATATTATTTAATGGCGGGTTTTTAAAACTTTGGCACTAAACACTCAGTTTCTTTAAACAAACATATCTTCAAATTTCTCGCAATATCTTCTATTTGGCCAGGTACCTTCTATAAAAGCGATCTGACCATTATTTCCAGTTCTCTAAACTCGATGTCCTAGCAACAAGCCAACACGTAAGCAGGGTTCAAGGCAATATAATTACTGTAGATGTAAATATTTTGGATATAGCACCCTCCCCAATAAAGCAGTATCTCATGGCCCCAAATCAAACAAAAAACATTTTCTGTGACGATGCACAGGGGCGATGTTTTGGGCCCTGTCTCAGTTCTCTGGCCTGCCTGTAAATCTAACTGCTTGGTGTCCGCAGGGAAGCGGAGGAGCAGGTACATGCAGGAACAGGGAGGGAATTCTTTACAAGCAATCGCGAACTCCCATCCACTTCACGCATAAAACAAAAGATGGAGTGAGGGGAAGCGAATCTCGATCTAGTATGCAGCCGAAGGGCGAATAGGGGTTGCAGAGTGTATCCTCCCCCTAACACATACATTGCACCCTTGATGCAATATATAAAAATCGAAAAAATACATTATTCAGTTACATGTGGAGTTAGCTGTGAGAGCGTGTACATGTAAACTTCCGAATTCATAAAAAGCAATTAATGTAAAAACATATTTGCAGACTCAGCTAGCATCATGTAATGTTTATGTACATAAAAGAGCACCATAAATGCAGCTTGAAGAGCTGGACATGGGTGGGGCGTGAAGCACGACTTACAGAAGAGTTACACATGCAAATATACGAACTACGTACACAATAACTCATATATGGGAGATACCAATACATATGTTTCATGTGTGTGTATGTGTATGTATACACACACTCCTAAAACAAAAAAAAAATATTTTTCTCTTCCACAACTGTCTCAATATCTCGGATTAGGCACCTTATGATATAAAAGATATGCAAATAACGAAATTTAAAGGATTTGGAATGAAATGCTTTTGGAAACAGAGCAGAGCAGCGCAGATAATTAAATCATTATAGCCGGAGCCAGTGTCAGAAACTGTGGTGTTATTTTAAGGTATTTATATGTTTGTTGATAATTATACGGTATTACGTTCCTAGTTCTTGTTCCAAAGTTTGCAGTAAGTAAATAAAGCGAGTGTTTCGAACTACCAAGACTGGTATATTTAGAAAACAGCTATGGAGTATGCCTAATTTAATGTGCTCAGCTAATGGACAATTTGTACCACGCTAAAACATTCTAGAAATGTAGTTTTATTTATTCAAGGTACATGTCCAGGTTTTATTAACCTTTATAATTTAATATACATAAGAATAATAAACGAAGGCGGTACATCTACAGACACATCACAATGGAAATTTTTGCATTTCAATTTACTTCATAAAGGTAAATCAGTCCCGTTGCAGGCCTGGAGTGGCCCAGAGGGTTCCAGGAAGTTAAGATTCCCACATTTCATGACAACGGCACAAAATGGTGGTGAGGTTGTCAGCCTTATGCACTGGCCGCCTTTACCCCCAAGAAATGCTCCAGGTACTCATTTCTGTTAGAGGCTGGGTCGACCCCATGGCCATAGTGCGACCGGAAGGATTTTATGTCAATGAAAAATTCGAATGACACCAGCTGGAATCGAAACAGCGACCTTCCGATTTGTAGCACAGCACCTTAACCACAGTGATTCCGCGGTTCCCCCATTTACTTCACAATTGAGAGAAAATGTTATGAATAAGACTTCAAAAATCACTAAAAATCGAAAGAAATTACAGGTCGGAAAATTTGCAGGGAAATAAAAAATATGTAGACCCCCACTAACCCCCTCCATTGCAGTAACATTAGACTAATGCTTCCGAAACATGTCACTCACTCTCTTTTCTTATGTGAATGTAGCAGCTGCAGAGCGATCTGCCGTGGAAATGGTTTCGAGTGTTCATTCATCAGTAGTTTTCCTCGACCGTTTCGTCTGCTGTTCAGCTCATGTCACATTTTCATAACCCCACACTACTGACACTGCTTAACAGTTTCCTGCCCAACATGCTATTCGGCTAGACTACACGCAAAACACATATGACAGAGAAGTTGCCTGGAGATCACGGCGAATAATATTTCTCCACACACGTCGATAATTTACGCGCTCTCCGTCCTCGAACAGTGGCGTGTAATCAAATATTGCCTCAGAATTCCATTCAGTCGTTCCTACCAAATGAATCACGTAACTCCAAATTATTACCACATACTAAATTAGAATCCCCACTTGCATTCTGTGTAACATGTACACTCGAAAACATTTGAGAGTCTGTACGCAGAACTTAGCAGTTAGTTGAACGCGTCCATATGCCTACGGTTGTAACTTAAAAACACATTTATTTGTTATTTATACAGTCGCATTTAACCACTTAAACTCTGCTGTCTGATAAACATATTGTCAGTTTATCAAATGTGACCCGCTAGTCGTACTTTAGATAGCATTGTCATACCCAGCTATGTTGTTACTCACACACCATATGCAAAATTGTCTACTATGCGGGACGATAGCAGAAATTTCCAGTCTTTGATCTCCAATCCCCTAGGATTATGTATCGAATACCAGTAGGGGAGAGAATGATGAAAATTTCCCTCAATCTCTGTTAACGAGGGGTGTCATTATTGCTACTCGTTGGTAGATTCAAAGAATCTATAAAACGGAGAGATTATCGATCAGCTGTAATGGACCAATGGATTATCGAGCAGAGTATACTTCAAAAACACATTGGAGATGCGAAAAATTTGTTATAAACAGACAAGCAACTTTTATCAAAGTTTTATTTATTCACCAACTGATGTAATAGTGAGTTGCCTTAAAAAACAATATTCAAATTTGCGTGAAAATTTACATTAAAACAGCTCCGACATGTTTCGGTGTAACTACACCGAAACATGTCGGAGCTGTTTTAGTGTAAATTTTCATGTAAATTTTAATATTGTTTTATAAGACAACTGAATAGTACATCAGTTGGTGAATAAATAAATCTTTGATAATATCAAGATGCACAGTACGAATGTGAAAATTAAGCGACTTCTACTTTCGGGCCTATAAAGGGACATTCTGCCCCCACGGCACGCCGCTTCTACGTTCACAGCTAGACTTATACATGTGAATATAAAAGTGGGATTCTGTAACGTCTTGTTAAATTCTGATACAAATGGCGGATTTTTATAAAACTTGGTATGAACTGCCACACACACAGTACATTTGTGCACATAAAAGGCAAGGGAAGAAACATTCAATTAGAACATAAAATTTTACATAATTATTTATGTGTGAAAATATGCTACAAATTTCGACCTGAAGAGCCACAACCATTTATTCATTCTTTATAAAATATTGAAGAAACTCATGCACACATTCTTACATTCCTGTTAATACGTGTGAGATCTCAGTGTGTTACAAGGTACATGTGTGTAATGAAGTGAAATGCCAACTTGGTGCCGTGCACCATCCCCACCATACACACCACCTACGCAGCGGCTCTCAAGATCACCACCTATCCAAAAACTCGGTGCAGAAAACCGTATGCTGCAACTCAACATCTAGTGCTCCTGATAATGGCCGTATGTACCCGAAACATGTCGAGCTAAGAATACATCAATAAAATTACCTAGTTGCATCAAGTTGGCATTTCACTTCATTTCATGAGGAAGAAGCACGGTCAAACAACCCTCAAGTTTACATGTGCGTAGTTGAAAATATGATTGAGTTGAATTACCGAAACACAGGAGGAGTCTGGTTTCAGAATGTAGCAATGTACACATCGTCTGCATAAAAATACATATAGACCTTTCACATCCTCAGTTTATACGGTAGATTTAAACGTGTATTCTTATACTTGGTTGAAGATGAATAAATAACCGGTAATACTTCAAGTGATAGTGCAAGATAATTGTATTTCGAGAGTAATTCTTTTGGTTGTACTTACGAAGCTGAACGTCACTGTGTGTGTGTGTGTGTGTGATAAGGACGATAATATTTACATAGGTGGCAGCAATATATCCATAATGTACACAGACTGGAGAAGTCAAATATTTCGGTAGTGGCTGACAGTGTTTCTCCTTCTTTACGTATATTTTCATCACAGCGGGATCTTCATAACACTCTTACTTTTATGCAATCGATAATATCCAGCATGTCGGTGGTGAATATTTCTTCAAATAAATGCAACGCTGTTGACACTTAATGTGTGTTATTAAATTACTTGAAAACACAGATCTTAAAACTTTATGCAATTTATAATACATTTTGTGGACTGTAATAAATTTTAAGTGTCACTATTCTAGAGCGTCGGCTTGGTAGCTCAGTCGGTATAGCAAATGGCTACGGGCTGGACGGTCCGGGGATCGAATCCCGGTGGAGGAAAAGATTTTCCGCACCTGTTCAGACCGGCCCTGGGGCCCACCCAGCCTCCTGTAAAATGGATACCGGGTCTTTCCCGGGGGTAAAGAGCGGCCGGGGCGTTACGCTGACCACTCACTCCCTCCTAGTTTCGTGGTCAAAAAAGAGTACAGCTATACCTGTACTCCCCCTATGGGCCGTACGGCCTGTACAGAGCCTCAGTGCCTGTACAAGGGTGCACTTTATATTTACCTTTACTGTTCTAGAGCAGCGGTTTCCAAAGTGTATTCCGAGGATGCCAACGGATATACGACCAGTTCTCAGGATATCTGTCGATACATTCATGTAATGGCTACTTTGAAGTTTGCTGGCTTGTAATGAAAGGTAAACTGTTTTGTGAAATATAATCGCGGAACTAATTGGAGATGTGTTCGTTGCGTATGACCTTCAGAATATCTAATTAAGAAGCCCTTGCAGCCACGAAGCAAGCGACAAGCAGCATAATTATGTTAAAATCATGCACTGCGTCGGTATTTACTGGTAACTAGTTCTGAGATACTACTATTTAACTCCGGAAACCTATATCCGGACACTCTATATTTACGTGGGTATGTGTGTTACTATCCGTGGTTATTTTGCTAAGCCAAAAGGGACCTGCGGGCAAAAATGTTTGGGAAACAGTGATCTAGACTCCCCCCCACCAGTAGCTTATAATACGACTTCTGTGTTTTCTGTACAGCATGCTTATTTTCGCCCTGCAAATCGCCATTAAAACTGCCCAAAAGCTAATAAATCCACTTAAATCTCAATCCTTCCTTGATTGTTTCTGCTTTATTAATGACATATGTAAATCACGACTGAAAAGCAATGGCGACAAAACATCTCCTTCCTTTAGACCATTCTAAGCAGGAAACTTTCCATCATTCATAATATGTCATTAATATTAAATATAAGACTTTCAGAAAATAAGATGTTAAGAAATGTGTTATACAGCCAAGCACTATAAAAGTTATTTCACTTACAATTAAGAGAATAAAGACCACAGCCCACGATAAAGGGGTGAGAGTATAACTGCGCAGATCTCAGGATAGCCCAAGGTACAAAAAAAAACATGACAATATTTCCTATTTGTCTATGGTACAAATGAATTCTAAAAATAAGGGTGCTTCGTGAACCCGGTCATATTTTAAAATTGGATCTTCCCCTTGACATCGCCTGAGGAATGTCTTCAGGTAAGAGATGGGGAATTTGATATAACCTCGTAATCTAAGTACAGTGAAATTTCAAAAGACTCTAGTATCAATATGAAGTATGCTTAATTCAGTCGGGTCTAGCTTGGTTTACAGCTTTCTTTCTGCGCTACCAATTCCATACCAAAACAGACGCTCGCCCCGTGTAATATTCAGCGTGCACCGGGACGACGGCTTTGTCCCATGGGATGAAGTAACGGCGGCGTTGAATTTATCTCACCAACACGTAAGGCAGAAGCTAAGAATGCGTTGTACTCCTACTTTTCTGCTCGCCTGTCTCCATGACAAACTTTCAGTTTGATTTATTGCGCGTAACACCAGCACTGGTCACAAATACCCTTAGAGATATTTTTAAAAAATGCACATCATTCAAGAGCTTACTTGTCTGAATTTTCATAATGCAGAAAAAACTAAGTAAATGATAGTAAAAATAAGATTAGTATGGAATTTAAATTTTGTTTGTTAGTCCTTTGGCCCTTTAACAGGCCATGACGGACCAAGAGGTGTAGCGGAAGTATAGCTATACTGTTTCTTTAACCTCGGTGTTTGACTGTGATGGATGGTCAACGTCACGCCCTGGTCAATTTGCACCATGGAAAGAGACCATGTTCCCATCGTACAGGAGGTTAGGTGTGTCCGACGGTCGGTCTGGACGGTTGCGGAAAATCTCGCCCACTACACCGGGTTTCGATCCCCGGAACGCCCAGCCCGTAACGAGTTCCTTCTGGCAAATGCGAAATCGTTGCCGAAAGGCGCCACACACAAAATGAACATAGGGAACAGACAGTACGTCGCGCGGTTTGCGTACCAAGTACGGTGTTAACAATAAAGAAAGGCTTCACCGAATGTTGTTGTCGAGAGGGTGCTGCTCTTTCTACTTAATCTGGAGGATCAGAGATCAAATTTCTGTCTTTAAAGCGGCTCTGATGACTAAAGTTGCTTCGTCGTTTTCCTCCATTTTTAAACCCTAATTTCGTAATAGTATATTAAATTACGCCAAGACCGATTCCTTCTACATGTTGTTCAATTTATTATTCAATAAATCAACCTCTCAGATGATGCAACGAAATGTAAGGAAATGAAAGCCTGTTTAAGCCGTTCAGAAATACAAAAACAAAATAATGTTCAATAATAGTTTATTGATTCAACGCGCACTTTCGTAAAACTAAGGCTTTGGTTACAGGCTCATTGACGAAGAGTTTCTTTCGAACGCAGCCCTCAGTAAATTAGTCCCTAAAAACTTTCATGTGAAACTTTTCATCAAATGCAAAATAAAGGGATGAGGAATGAAATTGTTAAAGTGCATTAAAGTATTCATGCAAGATGCTTATCCATTATTTCAACAGAAAAAAAAATCTAATCTAATCATTCAAATTGAGGACACACACAAGTAACTAATTCAATGAAAAAGTAATATTTTCATGGGATGGGTTGGATGGCACCTTGATAAAACAAATATAACCTCTTCATTTACTCTTTCCTGCAGCAATATGTAGACCAACAAACTTGCCCATACAATTAACATTTCTGACTGTATTTAAGCTAGTAAAGTAGGTATTGTGTATTTCGGTGTTAGTATACCTACGAAAGGATCCATACTGTCTGACCTCGCTGGTATGACCCAGTGTAGGCTTAACTGTAATTACAGTTTCAGTAAATATTTGCAATCGAGGACAAAAATTATAGAAAATGTTAGCTCAATACGGAAAGTAATGTTGGTGACTAAACAAGATGAATAGAAATAAAAAAGCTTTTCCCATTTGCACCTTGTTGGCTTTCAATTTATATTTGACCAGTTAAAAAGTACCGTAATTCAACAAAAAATAAAAATTTTCCGTATGTTCACAGTGTGAGGGGACTGATAAAATGTGACGAAGAGTGACATATAGTATGGCGAAAATTCAAGAGCCAGTCGAAAGTTCACTAAGATTTCGATTTAAGACTTGTAGAGACGACGTGTGTTGTAGAAAATTTTGTTCTCAGATGGACATGGAGTACAACGTGTACTAAACAGTAAATTGTTCTGCGTACGCCAGAAAACCTGGGAATCAGCAGTGATAAATTTTTATCTAAAATTAACACTGCTTACGGCGAGATGAAATGCAAATTTGCGTAAAAGCAACACAAAAGGAAATAGATTCTTCTTATGCAATAAGGACTTGTGTGGATCTTTGGACTATACAGACTGACTGACTGACTGACTGACTAAATAAATACTTAGAGAAGAGTCCTTCTTGAGAAGCAAACACTTCCTAAACTACTCAAGAAATTCTCGCATTTAACGGAACCCGAATGGTCACTAACGCATTTACAACAGCCTGTCCACCTGCCCCTATACTAAGTCAGTTCATTCCAGTCCATGGCACGTACCACTTCTTTAAGACACATTTTAATATTACCCTCCATCTATGCCTAGGCCTTCCAAGTGGTCTCTTTCCCTCAGATTTCCCCACCAAACACTGCATGCACCTCTCCTAACCCACATATATGATAGATGCCTCACCCATCTCATTCTTCTTGACTTGATCATCCGGATAATCCAAGTCCGACACAAATGTTAATGGTTCGTAACATGGTAATACTTTACCGTAAGGACGGTTGTCTGCGACTGTTTATTCAATACATTCGCAGCTAGCGTCAAAAGATGGACTACAAGCATTAATAAATAGGCGCTTACTTAAGAAAACAAAAAAGTCTGACAACTAAGTTACCACGCCAAAAATGACACGTTATATTATCCGTCCTACGCCCATGTATAATTTACTGCAGCATGTGTTAAGCCGTAACGAGAAGGACTGGTGATATTTTACTTCAAAATCGTGCTTCCTTCTTTATCCTCACTCAGTATTTAGACTTAAAGCGAAACAGTGAGCCAACAGAGAAGCCTCAGCAAAGCTGTAATAAATCTCAGGAACCAGAAATCTTCAAATTACGACGCTACAGCAGACTTACCGGCTTAAGGCGAGTCGTTCCATGCCGCAGCGTAGTTACAATCTTTTCTTTCCTTACTGAGAGAAAATACTCCTTGTTTCCCTCCTGAAAATTACGAATCTGAAAGCACTTTTATACCCAAATAAATACAGCGAAATCCTTCCAAAGTTTACACACAAATTAATGGCACAAGAACAGAAGTGTGTGTAGTATCCTGTATATCTAAACTTCATAGAACACGCATCCTATTTGAAAATTAATAGTGTCTCAGTTTGACAAGAAATTTACAAAAGCCAACAGAATTCGTAGCTTCATTTCCGTCTTCAAAAAAAAACTTAAAATAAACCACGTAAATTATCGTCTCATGTTTGCCAAAATCACGCAAATTCGTGTACACATTTGCTATGTCTTCATTCCGTTGTGCATGACTCTCTCCTGTTGCTTCGATAATTCGAATGACAATGGGAACTCATAGTTTGTAGTTTTAAACCATGAACAACTGGAAACAAAACAGAGGACATTGGATGAACTTAAGTGTTGAGAGAGTAGATCAGTTTCCCCGATTTGCAGCACGACAGGCATTGTAAGTATAACGTAACAATGAGGCTCTTTTGTGCAACAATTGTTGCAGTGGAAAAGAAATACATATTACATATTTTGAGTGTGTCTTCTTAGCCTTAAGTATCCAGCATGCAACGCACGAAATGATTTTTAAAAAAAATTATTCAACATAAAATGAGTATTTTGATTTTCTGTACAAATTTTTTCCGAAATAGTTCTCCTTCTCAGAAGACCTAAGCGAGATATGATCAAAAATACAATTGGTCGTTATGTAAATTATCCTTTATTTTGTCTGATTTTAATGAAAATTGAATTTTCTCGACATATTTTTAAAAAATTCTCAACATTAAATCTTATAAAAATCCTTTCATTGCTAGCCGAATTGTTCCACGAGGACGGACGGACGGACATGACAAAAGTAATAGTCGCTTTTCGCAATTTTGCTAAGGCGCCTAAAACGGAATTCATCTGGAAGATCGGGTAAAATTTTCTTAACAATATATCTCGCTTTTGTCACGAAAATGAAGAACAACAATTCTGTTACTTCAGATTACGTTTTACAGAAGTTCAAAGCACGGCTTCACTCTTTCCTCTTAGACACAAGTTCGTGCCTACAGACTTTTAACCCTGAGTTTAGGAGAGTATTTTGAACGTCCACAAATAACTTTAATGCCCTTTAATTAGTGGCCGTTTTAAAATCGGTAATAACAGTTTCATTGTAATTACTGTCTTTATCAGCAGGCATCTTTCATTCATAACGCGGAAGTTCCCTATTTCGTTTTTCATGTCTTGCATCTTGCATCTCAACTTAGTTTAATGGCGCAGAATTGATTACAACCTTGGCAGCCACATGTACTGTAAAATTACTTTTATTTTTGTCAAGTCTGGCAATGCACTCTATCAGCTGGAACCAGAAAAACTACTCTAAATGCTATCTCGCTTAGTAACACAGCTTTGTTTCCTCCCCTGATAACAACCGAAGGGCATATAACGTTAATTCTGGCTTCGAACTGCAGTACGCAGCTAATTATACGGGTGTATTTTTCCCAGCTCTACAAATTCGCAGTGATTTAGCATTTAGTAGAACTACCAAAGCAATAAAGGTTAAAAAATGGTTTCACCATTGCAGTACACCATGATAATGGTACTACTATGTAATCAAACGTTGCAAAAGCTAACAACACTGCTGCACTCTTGTGTCAACAAGAGTGAATTTAATCAACGTCTATGGCAGAAAAGCCCCTGGTACCGTGCAGATGATTAAATGTGGTTTCTTTGCATGGTCACGGTTAGGACCCCTCATCTGTACACCGTGCGATATGATATGATAATATTCTATATTACATTTCTCATCCCCTAAATTCCCCACCCTTCCTTATTCTGTACAGGCTACCATCCAGTTGAAGCCCTTATGACAGTGAGTCACCCTAAAGCAATTACTCCCTCACATTACGTCACAGGGGATGATCCAAAAGCTCTGCCCTTGTCTCGTCCGTCAAGCTATGCGTTGGCATTTACATTCTCCACAGCGTCGCACTGAAAACACCCGCGGAATTTAATGGTTCTCTGCTACGCGCCCTCCAGAGTAGACATGCTGAACTGCCTAATTCAATGATGATCTCACCCAATACTCACTATGAAGAGCGACAAGAAATGGCAACGCAAACTCCCCGTACCACGATTCCTTGTTTAAAAAAAAGGAAAATATTACTTTTTTAACATTTTCTACTCCGTGCATTTTGATATACTTGTTACAATTTGCACCAACAAAATACACACACACACTATTATGTTTTAATTTACAAAAACTCCTACATGTTTCGGGTCCCACTGGTCCATTATCAGAGAATGTGGTTGTACAAAACAATCGCCAGACCATACTAACATCTCCAATATACGGAACAGTAGTGAGATCATTAATGTAGGATTTACAGTGGCGAATATGTAAATTAAAATTACAAAATACAAAGTTATAAAAAGTTAAATTACAAATTTCAAAAATTATTTAAAAAAATAAAATATTTGAGGGGGGGGGGGTACTACCATATATAAAAATGTGGCTAAAAATGTTAAAATAAATTAATACAAGTGTCACAAAATTTAAATACAAATACTATATGACACGGAACGGTAGCTGTTCTACATTCCAGTGGTTGGAACCACCAGTAGGTTGGAGTGTTTCGGGACACTAAGGCGCGGCAGGTGGGTTGGAAGGAAGGCGTACGGATGTAGATTGCTTGTTGGGTGAAGTAATATGAAGGTCAGATATTAGCTGATACATCGGGTTACGGTCTCCCGTGTTTTGATCCGGAACAAGTTTTTTTTGTGGTGATAATAAGACTGAATATAAAAGCGTTCAAAGGAAATTAGTAACGGGCCTTTGTTACCCTGCTTGCGTACAGATGTTACCCTGCTTGCGTACAGATGTTACCCTGCTTGCGTACAGATGTTACCCTGCTTGTGTACAGATGTTACCCTGCTTGTGTACAGATGTTACCCTGCTTGCGTACAGATTATTATTATTATTATTGATAAGTCCAAACGTATGTTTGATATTCAAAATATGCACAGCATATGTTGATCGCGGATCGTTCTGTTTTATCTACCTGACGTGTTCCTCTTACCTTTCCTTTATACTGCCACTTGTTTGTCCACCATAAGAAAGTTTACACGTGGCACATGTGTGTTGGTAAATCCCACTCTTTATATAACCGTTGATATTATTGTTTATTTTTGGTTTTGTAAAATCATATATAGTGTTAGTACTTCGGAAGGCAATACTTACATTAGTCTGTTTATAAAAATTGATAACTTTGTATACTAATGGATTATAGTGTGTAAAAGTCGTCTAAATTTTTAAATGTAGATTTTGCCACCATGGCGTTCAATGAGCGATATATAGTGATACATGCAATTTTTACGGTACGCGTCACCGTCAAATGGTGCAAGGTATAACATGATCAAACCACAGGCGACTGATGGTTACGTCAAGTGCCCATGCATTTCAAGAAAATCGGCAAATTTATCCTCTCGGAAATGCCTTAGTTGTCACAGCTGCCTGGGTTCCTTACACCGTATCTTCAGTAACCTAGAACATAAATTCTTCTTCATTTGTACCCAAATGGCGAACGGTATCGGAGATAGATCCAGCCACTGAAGAATTTTGGAAACGGCACCCCAATCAAATCCAGCTGCCAATTTCAACCACTGTCGGGCACATTTCTCTCAGGGTTCCGTACCACAAATTCTGCACCACAACTAGAGCACATATTCGACCAACCCAGGAGAACAGAACCCACAGCATTACGACAACCTTGAGCAGATAGCCTGGCAGGTTGCTGATAGGGTCCAGGACGATTTCCCCCGACCATTAGACGAGTCACACACGTGTGTCTTGTGGATGTTAGACACACAGTCATGCGTAAAACACTCTTCGATGGTCCACCGAAGTCCGTGTACAAGATAGAACACGTAACATTGTGGCGCGTTCGCCTAATTTTTATACCTCCTCAGCTATCCAAACAGCCTGATACCTTTCATTCGAAGAGAGCGCTTTTGTTGCGGCTTAATGTCGCCGGCAACAATAAAATATTCTTAGGTCTTCGTTATAAAGTGCCAGATATTTTTCTCGGTTTTAACCAAACCTGGTTATTGTCGATAAATTTTCTCAAAAGCCCGAATGTATATTCCACGGAAATCTGTCCAGTGGGAGCCGTGGTGATACATGCGGAGAGATGGACAGACGGATGGACGTTAGTAAGTTATAAGGCTTAATTCGCGGCTATGCGAACAAGCTTAAAAACAGCTAATTCACAGCCTGCCAATGTCGTGCCTCTTCTTCGAATCGCTCGCGTAAGGATGATCATTTACTGTGAGAAGTGCGCTCCGGAATAGTGGTATGAATGCAGACGAGCGTTGACAAGTACGTGAAGGACGGTTAACTAGGAAAGTACCAATTTTAGAAAGACGTCGTGTGACCTGTCCACAGATCTCTTCCCGCAATTGCAATTAGGGCATCTTCTATTTCCAGGATGTCTCCACAGTCCGTGGATGACCTAAATTCACAAACTGTCGTAGCTTTCCCACTTCTTGCTAACTGAGACGCTGTTCCATTTGTCTAAACACATTAGCATCTGGATGACGTCGACCAGACAGCGTAATGCGTACCCCAATGCGTCAGTACCAGACTATTAAAGGCTCCGAGATTTAAGCGCATAACTCACTACTCGACGTGTGCGTATTTCATGATTATTCGACCACAACCGACCCCTGCTGCGCACTATGGCTTGAGTACACCTAACAATGCTCTTTACAGTAGCATCAAATAACACTACTGAGCAGGGTATCGTTCCATTTGACTGGGACGTGGGTCTCGAAAACTAAACACCTCAGGACTCATGATGTGTTGACAAATTTCGCCTTATCTCTCGTAACAAGGAATTGTTTTATGTAGACGGTGTGGGCGAAATTCCTTTCAGCCTGTAGAATGGATATAAATGTGGACAGTGCAGCAAATGCGGGAAGTGGAAAGCATGATTCACAATGAACAGGCTTCCCGGTTACCAATGGTATATTAAGTCTTCTAACCGCCTAATTAATTGTTAATTAACTTACAGCATAACAATGTTGCTAGAATATAACCAGAGCATATTTCTGTTTAAAGCAGATTTCGAACGATGAATTGTTATTCGTAACTGTTTGTAATAATATTGCACCAGCTGACATAAGGTCACTTACGGCTTTCATGCTCTATGATACTCCCCACGGATACATTGCTTTTAAACAAAGGCAAATGCTTGAAATTATGTGTTGTCAGTCACGAAGTTTGATGTATTTTTAACATGTCACATATACATTAAAATATATTCTCTAAAGTGGCATGCGTTGCGAACCAAAATCAAATTTAGAATAATGTAACGGTTGACGATGGATTTCCGGTGAGGAAAGTGAAAGGAAACAAGTGTAACAATTTATGGAATGGGGAACGAATTTAGAAACAAGACGAGACACACACTAGTGAAGACCAAAAGAACAGTGTTGAAATCATCTAATGCCCACTGTTCCATATTCTCTACGGTCAAATGGAAATAACATATTTTTATCAAAGGACAATTTTTTTTGAAAGAATACAATGATAGTGTAGATCAGCAGAATCTACATATACTCTATGAACATTGATCGTACCATCTAAATCCTCAATGCTAAGTGTATCGCAACGAATACGTCCCTACTCTTACGTTTATTGGACCATGCATCATTGTAATAGTTGAAGAATAAAAGACTAACTTGACATCACTTGCAATTTTTTTTCACTTCTTATGTGCTCAACATGTTTCGGACATTAATATATCCATCATCAAGGCTTGCGACTGTGCTGTTGAATTACCACATCGGTCGTTTCTACGACACTACTCAAACCCAGCCGTACCAAATCTCCAACACACAACGAACCAAGAACAAAACGACCGATGTGGTAATTCAACAACACAGTCGCAAGCCTTGATGATGGATATATTAATGTCCGAAACATGTTGAGTACATAAGAAGTTAAATAAAATAGCAAGTGACGTCAAGTTGTTCTTTTATTCTTCAACTCACTTACTCCTT
>Ga0123352_10007762_pt1 | contig 16600 bp, 9 predicted proteins | sample TergutLab28metaG_FD_89700 | JGI IMG/M metagenome (GOLD analysis project Ga0123352, IMG submission 89700) | Labiotermes labralis P1 segment gut microbial communities from Petit-Saut dam, French Guiana - Lab288 P1 | ecosystem: Host-associated > Arthropoda: Insects > Digestive system > Gut ... | reverse complement strand
TATTTTTTTTTTTTTTTTTTTTTAAAGATAAAAAAAAATTACCCCCTCCCCCCGGTGTTTTTTAACCTTTTTTTGAACAACAAAAAAACCCCCCCCCCCCCCACTTATTCAAACAATAAATTATTAAAAATCCTCAGCTTATATTCAGGCACATACAACAAAACACACACACACAAATATATACCACACCACTCACCTTACTTTGTTTCTTGTCCTTTTTCCCTTGCTCTAATGTTATAACATCACATTCTTTGGCTAAGTCTTCAATATCACCATCATCATCATCATCATAATCTTTTTTCCTTTTCTTTTCTTTTTTTCCTTTCTTCTTTTTTGTTATCGACTCATCTTCAAACTCTTCTACTACATCTACTTTGGAAACGTCATCATCCTTATTTCTGAATATAAAAAATGCAACGTGCCATAACATAATAACCTTAGTTGTGCAAGTGCATATCTGTGTATTCATTCATTCATTCATTTATTCATGTTCATGCGATCTACAATAGGCACCAATATCCAGTGACATTAACACACATCATGTACATGTTCTTACTATGACCATATTAACAGATAAAAAGGAAGTGATTAATACTGTGTATATATAAAAATATAATAATTTTAAAAATGTAATGCAGAGACAAATTAGTTATGTAGTTACAGATAGTTTAATAATGGAAGTAAAAATATAGAGAAAAAACAGTAAAGTACAATAAACAAAGACAACTACCGGAGCTGGTCAAACAAATTTAAACAATTATAAATTCATTATTAATTACTATGTAAACATGACAATAAAACTTTAAAAGTTGCTTTTCCATGTTGTAAATGTTGGCAGAATTCTTACACAATATTTGAGCTAAAACACTAACGATGAGCCGAGATGCACATGTTGTAACACGTGACATTGGCAAACAAATGCTTGAGCCAGTGCTTCGCATATACGTGTAAATCATAATATAAAATGTTTTCAAAATGTAAATAAACACTGATATCTGTCAGTTTCATTTATATGGCATGATGCACATATCAAAATCTACACAATAAAATATTTAAATAATTTACATGTTTTTGCTATTCTATTAAATGGATTATGGAAGAGATGGGGCAGTGCATGTTGCAATGGGCAGAAGGAAGATGCATATACGGATTTGGTGGGTAAATGTGAAGGGAACAGACTACTCACAAGACCCAGACATGCATGGAAGCTTAAACATTAAAATGGATCTTTAAGACATATGATGGGACTGCAGACGTTCGATTATTCTGGTTCAGGGCAGGGAAAATAGCAGGCTCTTGTGAATGTTTGTTTTAGTGTAAAAACATGTGGGGAATTTCTCGATTGGCTGAAAAACTATTAGTTTCTTAAGAAGGGATCTACTGCACACAGTTTCTTAGACTAAGATAGTAATTATAAACTAAACAATAAACAATTTTCTAACATGTGAAATGAACTGACAAAACCATCAGAGTGCAAATTACACCACTCTCAAGTAACACACATCCAAGACATGGGCAATGGCTCCATCTCTTAAGACTTGTGAAGCTTCCGTAGCTGAGCTAGTATTTTACCTTGCCATCAACAGGTGGCAACAATGTGCTCTTTTGTGGTCTTTCTAGGACAAATAATTTTATTCATGCAGATAAAGAAAAAGGGTATATAATTATTAAGTTTAAGGAAACACATCAATTTTAATAATCTAAAATAACCTTTCAATGAATAATACAATTGTATCACAACAATAATTTTCCCTACATGCCTGAACATGACAGGAGTGCTGAAATGCATATCATGGCATTTATTGCAACTGTAATGCACAGTAAAGTTGTATGCTGTATTTAAAAATTTAGAATAGGTTATGACATGTTCTACATATTTTCTTAATATAATCAAATTCTACTGTATTTTAACAGCACCTTCACCAAGTAAGATTTTGCACTGGAAATGCCCAATTTCTCACTCATCATGAGCAAACAAACTATGCCAGTATAATTTAATTCTGTATGAAAACATCACAAAATAAAATGTTACCACCAGTATCATGTGCTTGCTTTGACGATAGCTTCTTGCAACGCGATGGATTATACAAGTTACAGCCTACTTCTCATAGACCATATAACCCCATTTTATAAAAAGGGGACAACCCACAAAATATCAGTTTCACAGGACAAGCAAGAAGGTGGCTCAGTTTTAATGCTTTGAGAGGAAGGATATTCCCCACCTATCATTGTTACTCTTGAAGGTGGAGTTGTCACTATTTTACATAGTTGAATGATCTGTTACACATAACTCCATTTGGCTTGAAATGGCAGTCAGCTCCTATTTATAAAATTGGGGTGTTATACATCATAACTAGTAACACGCATCATCACTACACATATTAATTGTAATGTTATGCTGAAACACTTCGCTGATATTCACGGACAATGAAGGTACTGTGAGCAATTGTGTTAAAAAGTATGAGAGTAGCATTACTCCTACTTACAAGTGTGAAGCTGCATAAATTTAAGGTAAATTGTGGTTCACTTTACTAAAATGTAATCTTCCAACCTACATGAAACCGCCATGCTAAATCTGTCTTCAATCCAATTTCTGAATGAAGAAAGTATGTTCTAATATTTTCCTCAGCATTAGTCTGTTAAATTCCTTGGAGTATACCTGCCTGTTCAACCTACCAACACAAGCTAGCAATATGATTGCCACTGTCAAATTTTATTTCTCCCATTACATTTCAAATTGGATACCTTACGACACTTTATGCAATACTTACTTTGACTTCCCCTTTTTCTCCTTTCCCTTACTTGGAAGGTTTTCATCAACACCTGCAACCTGAATATCCACTCCAACTTCATCTTCTCTGAAAGACAACAAAGCTGAGCAAAAATACGAAATGCAATTTATCTGGAAACTTAAAAGTTACACTATCTTCCTAAATCAGTATAAATATCAAGTTTAAGGGTTAATCATGGCATGGCAATGCATACGTATAACCAGATTGCATGCCTCCTAACTTACATGTCGTCCTCTTTGTTGCCCTTTCGTCCCTTTTTTGTCTTGCCCATTACGAATATTTGTATATACAAGTAACGCTGATCTTATTACAATAATATATCAATAGTTTTCGAACAAAATAAATCTCTTAAAATCCCACGAACACTACACATGGCATTGATCATACGTCACGTAAGATTCATGTTCCTCATCTGGTCTTGACACGGGTAGCATTCAAGGCATCATGAAAAATGTTCATGGTATGCGACTGTGGTCACGGTATTCCATGGTGCGTATAGCATAAGACTCCGAGTATATGAACGATTATCGAAATTTAACATCAACAATAAGACGCAAAAGACTTTAAATTTCAACTTACATGTAATTTTTTCAAGAAGACTCGCCCAAGGTTTAGGAGTTCCTTCTGCCGAGCTTGTAAATACTCGAATCTCGTTTGTCGTCGTGTTTTCATTCAAGAGCTTACTAGTAACGAAAGCTATGCGTAAAGGTAGCCCTAGATTAGGCTCCTCAACACGTAGGTTGTGGGCAACGTGTTTCTCGCGACACAGTGTGATGTTGCCCACCAAGACATTTAAAATGAGACAAAACGTTTCAACCTCTTCACTGGTAAAGCCGAGATAGAATGCCGAAACAACTCTGAAAAAAATTTAGCTGTTTATTTATGAAGACACACATTAAATTACCTACTCATTTTGTAAAACTGTGCTAAAAATAGCAACACTTTTAGCCTGACTTCTGAATTACATTTTAATGTTTTTTTCTATAGTTACCCCTACATTTTTTTACTGAACATGACGTATAGAAAAATACACGAGTAAAATTACACATATACATATTCATCCTTCATTTTGTGAACGGAACATCTGGTTGCCCACACGCAGATCAAATCTTGACGAAGTTGTCCGTGTCATATAAAAGGACACGCGCAAGGCTATCTGAATCTTTTTATTTCTTCCCCTTACATACGTCAGTACAAAATCATTAATTTTTTTAACAATAAATTATCTGGGATTTGCCCAGCATGAATGTAAACTGCGACCTTAAAATTACAGAGTAATAACTTAACTTTGGATTCCTGTAGCCTATGAAGGTTCTCCTAAAAATACTCTCTGTCCTACACATGCCGTGAAGGCATCCACGGGGAGTGGGGTTTGCAGCTCAATCTATTCTTGACGTCGAAGGAGTTACGATGACAACCTCACGCCCTGTTTGCTTTACGACTGAGGAAAGAGCCTCTGGTATCAATAGAATAGGAGGCTGGCTGGGCCCTAGAGCCGGTATGGACGTTTTGGAGCAGACGAAAGTCTTTTCCACTTACCGGGACCGGAAACCAGCCAGTAGCCTACTTATTATACCGACTTCCCTGCAGCAGCAGAAGTTGTAAGTTCACCGCTGACTCCATACGTGCCACAATAGCACGTCACATTCTTTTTGCGCAGTTCCTTTCTGGCAGTGCTGCAATTGGGACGGCCTAGAATGCCGTTCCTGAGCACTATAGCATTTGCGCTTCAAGACGGACACCCAAGAGGAATTAGCCGAACGAACTGGATTATTTTAATCAACCTGAAGACGGCCGCAATAGCGGCCGAAACATGTTGGTGAGAATTTAGTGAATAAAACCCATCATAAACAACGAAGAGCATTTTGTTGGTTGTTTATATGTTATGGATCTGACTGATGCACGGAAGATGGAGCATATTAAAATCATTAATCCCTAACGGAAAAAAGCTACGTACACCTACAAGAATACAAAACAAAAACTATAAATAAAGAAAGCAGCCATCTGGTTCAATAAAATGTCCAGATTTAACCATATAACTCCAAAATACATTAATATTACCGTCAAACACCATCCTGAAGATGGCCGCAATACTGGTCGAAACACGTTGGCGAGAACAGAGTGAATAAAATACATAATAAACAATGATGTGCATTTCGTTGGTTATTTATATATTTGGACTTGCATCATTTTTTAAGGTTTTACATCCCGTTGTGTTTCAAGTTCATGATTACGTAATAACAGTGCACACAACTAATTTTATAAGTGTTTAATAGTGTGACATGTTTCGACCTTGTAAATACGTCATTATCAGACCATACATATTGTGTATAATACATATAAAGGAGCACATAAAATGCCTATTATTTTAGAATTGAGATCTCAGTTTAACAAAAAAAAAATTTTTTTTTCCATGTTTCATTAAAAGAATATTTCTATATTCGGGCTGGGCTCAGCCCAACCCGAATATAGAAATATCCCTTCCCACCGCGAACTACCAAAATAAGTTTCCATATAGACGAAGAACTCGCAGACTGAACCGCCTACATCTGCACCGTTGACACTACTCCGAAAAACAGCTTTAAACTATTATTTAAACTATTATTTAAACTATTATTTTAAATATTATTTAAACTTTTATTTAAAATATTATTTAAACTATTATTTAAAATATTATTTAAACTTTTATTTAAACTATTATTTAAACTATTATTTAAACCACTGTTTTCAACTCGTACTTTTAATGAAACATGGAAAATACCTTGTTGTTAAACCGAGATCAATTTTAAAATAAAAGAATTTTATGCCTTCCTTTTTATGTATTATACGAAATGTGTTTGTCATGACGATGATGTATTAACAAGGCCGAAACGTAAATTGTACACATATACGCTATAAAGACGTGAAGAAGTATTGGGTAGTCACTAGATAGAAGTGACTGATAAGTTTCACACTCCGGCCACTTTATCGGTGGTACTGATAGAGTAACAGAAGGGTGGGGGGTCCCACATCTGGTCTGAATGTTTTAGAGACGAGAAAAGTCTCTTGCCCCTTCCGATATTCGAACCCCAGACCATCCAGCCCATAGCCTAGTCACTCACTATACTGGCTACGCTCTCCCGGCTGCGGTGCGTCTTACGTAATTTCCCTTGCAGGCAGCAGCAGAATTAAATTAATGTTATCTACGCATTTATATTCTCCGTCTTACGCTCGGATCACGTGTTTGAAGAACTGGTTAATTACAGTTCAAATGAAAAACAGAATGGTGGTGTAATGGCGAAGGACATAGAAACATTAAAAAGGATGACTTCGGAGAAATGTCTGAAATTATAAAAAGGAAATCCAGAACTCCTTAGCAGCAGTATACCTACGTCCAAGAATGTCAACCAAAGCAAAGAAAAAGGCAACAACGATGAAGATACAGCAAGAGAATCAAACCCGTGTACAAACCTGAATGGAATTCCTTTACTTTGTACAAAGACACATTGTGCCCGTTTAATAAACAAATGCTCTTTGATTAGATGCAAAAGATAAATTTACTGGACGCCGCTTTCACAACAGTCTTTGTATTTGTAGCTCATAATCTTAAGAACAATACATATTTCATCGAGCTAGCAAGAATACATCTTTAATTAAAATGAAAATACTAATCTCGCTTTCTGAATAACTGATCGACTGACAAACAAGCCAACTAATTAACTAACTAACTAATCAACAAACTATCAAACCAACTAAGTGACTAACTCCCTGGAGCAAAGTTCTTTTTGGGAAGCCGAAGTATTCTTAGCTGAACAAGTAATTATCCACATTGTATGGAGTCCGAAAATTTATTACCGCTGCCAGTCTAGTCCGAAACTTGTCCAGAACCTGAGCAAAACCTGTCCAGTACTTGGCATCCCATTTTAGTTTTTATAGACTTATTTTAACATTATCCCCCCTTCCACGCCAAGGTCTTCCGAGCGACCTGTTTCCTTCAGGTTTCCCTTTCCAAATCCTCAGTACATAATTGCCACACGCTCTGCTTACCTCGTTCTTCGTGATTTGACCATCTGAATAACATTTTTTTTTTGGGAAAACAAACTACAAAGTTACTCAGTATGCATTATTCTCCAGCCTACATTTGTACTTTCTCCCTTTTAAAATCAAATATCTTCCTCAGCACACTAGTCTTGAACACCAGAAGCTGGTATTCTTTCTTTATTATGCGGGATCAATTTCACGTCACTAAGAGTAGCTGGTTCCCGGCGACCAGGGCAGACTAGGCATATATTTATGTAATCACCGAGGGAAACTTGAGACTCATAGAGGCAAGGCACACTTCATGTACGTAGTTACTGTAGAAACCCCGCGACGATGGCCGGCAAGCACATTCATATATGTAGTTACCGTGGAAACCTGAATAATATGTGCGAATGTATATTATACTTGAGTAGCAGTGACCGTAGTTAGAGCGAAAAACCCGACTAACGTGTATGTGTGAACGCATGTATGTATGTAAGTAGAGAGCAGGCGGGTATAGAATGTTCTGACCTCACAGGTCACGTGATGTAAACAAACATGGCGGCGGGGTCAATGACCACATGAACTCACATGTAAACAAAGATGGACGCCGATCTTGCCCCAGGCGGTCACGTGATGTAAACAAACAGGGCGGATGACCTATTTTCGGCAGACATTATGGCACCTAAACTAACTTTAACATCTGATATGTAAAGAAATGACACAGTATTTAAACAAATATGGCGGACGACCTTGGCCCAGACGGTCACGTGGTGTAAACAAACATGGTGGATGACCAAATTATCCCAGACTCTATGGCGCCTAATCCAATTTTAACCTCTGATATGTAAACAAATGACTTAGAATGTAAACAAATATGGCGGACGACTTTACCCAGGCCGTAACGAGATGTAAACAAACATTGCGGATGACCTAATTTCGGCAGACACTATGGCGCTTGACCTAACATTAAACTCTGATATGTAAACAAATGGCGCAGTATGTAAACAAATATGGCGGATGACCTAATTTCGACAGACATTATGGCGCGTAACCTAACTTTAACATCTGATATGCAAACAAATGACGTAGTATGTAAACAAAATGGTGGCCGACCTAATTACGGCAGACTGTATTGCGTCTAACCTAACTTTAGCCTCTGACATGTAAACAAATACAGCGATGGTCACATGATGTAAAAAATGATGTAGTACGTAAACAAATATGGTGGCTGACCTAATTATACCAGATGGTATGGCGCCGGCTATTATTTTCAATGAGCGCTAACCTAAATTTAAGGTCCGCCACTTTGAATGAGCTCCATTTTAAAATTAAACCTAACATTAAGGTCGACCATTTTACAATATGGCCACTAGCGCTGTACTTTTAAAATCTGTGCTAACGAACTTTAAGTTTGAATTAGCGCTTTCCGCCGTTTTGAATGAGCGCCATTTTTAAATTTGTGCTAACTAACTTTAAGTTTGAATTGTCGCTTTCCGCCATTTTCCAATATGGCTACCAGCGCGCTAGTTTTAAATTAAACCTAACATTAAATTTGAATTGGCGCTTTCCCCCGTTTTCAAATGGCGCCATTTTTAAATTTGTTCTAAATTAAGTCCGCCATTTTCCAATATGCCTACCAGCGCGGTACTTTTAAATTAAACCTAACTTTAAGTTTGAATTGGCGCTTCCCAATATGGCTGCCAACTCGCTAACTTTAAATGAAACCTAACATTGAAGTCCACCATTTTGCGATATGGCAACCACCGCGCTAACTTCAAATTAAACTTTATATGACTCTGTGTTTCTCGAAAAGATTTGGCTGAAGCGGTAAGATTCCGGACTCATAATTGAACTATTCTAGGTTCGAATCCTGCGGCTTTAAACATATTTTTTAAAAGGATCCTATCCCAAGTTATAAGGGAAATAAATACACACAATTTACATTTTACAAACATATACAATGTAGGATTTTATTATTGTTTGTACACTTACATTAATTAATCGGCAGAGTGTGGTTCGGTAACCGACAAAATTTTGCTTGCGGTGTGCTTAAAAACGCGTAAATTTTTAAGTACGCAATTTGTTTTTACACTTAGAGTTTGATTAGGTGGTGAGTAAATTTTGGAACTTATTAACGCATAACGATTTTAAACTTGCAGGTCCGTCTTTTACACATAATTTACAATGGCACTGAGCTTCTCGAAACAAAGGATGAGATTCCTTTGTACAGTATAATAGGTAGAAGGGGCAGTACCGCGTATACAATGTGCAGCCAGCCAGCTTTTTAGGTAATTCCAAATCACAAGTGTAACGTTCAAACACACAGTCATGCTTTGACGTAAGTACTTCATTAGTGATACAGGTCACACGCTTGTTGATACACACAATACCGAAGGCTAACGACGATAAGCATATTTTCTTCAAAAGACTTTGCGCAAATATTAATTCAGACGGTAGTTTTGGTAATTGTCTTCCTTCAAACGATAATGCAATTGTCTCACTACTAGATGATAACCGGAATTCATCTCGTCTATGTGGTTTATAAGTAACACCGTGCTCTTTACCGGCAATACTTTTTCACTATAATCTGCGTAATTTAACTTTTCACTACACAACACTTAGAAAGTAATTTCCTTCACAGACTTTAGGATACCGGCCGCATAATTCGGGTACAGACCAAATGAACCACACAATACTTGATCACTGTTCATGGTCGTAACAATATCATTCACATTCACATTGTGTTATGAACTTGAAATGTATCGTACCAAACACCCTGACCTACAATATTATTCAAGTCTTCACATAAACGTCCGATGCTAGAGCTTGGAAGGAACGAAACGTCGCGAAAATTTAGTAAATCCATTATGTGTAACTTTTATAAGCGAACACAGCGAGGCTTGCTGGTGAACTGCGAGAGCGGACTAGACTACCACTACCGAAAATGGGGGGTTCGTGCTTGCCTCAGGGTAAACAGGTTAGAACATGCACACTGAAAGTCTTACCTGGTGTAACTGTATATGAAATAGGAACGGCTGTACCAAACCACACTCGCTGTACATTAATTTGTTCGAGGAGCACATTATAATGCGAATGCAGGGCCTTTTATATGTAGTGTGTAAACACATTTCGGACTCCATCTTGCATGCTCCCGCCAAATCGAATCAGTAATTTTCCAATCTTTTAGAGCAACACCGCAATGGAAACAGATGATGTGGTCTTATATTCCTGTAACAAAAACAATTTCATATTAGAAGGCTCTTCGAGAAAATATTTGTTTTTGTAATAAACAGGTTCTTGTTTATAAAATACGTTACCTGTATAAAAGAATCCACCATCACTTAGATCGTCAGCGTTTTGATTGGACGAAGCAGGCCAGGTGGAAAAAGTCTGCATTCGGGCTGTGATTCTTCCGAATTGAGGGTAGAGGGTGCCGTCCCATTGGATACAATTGTTCTGTCTTATCGCGTGTTTAAAAGTTCTGGGACTTGTAGCTGTAAAAGAACATATAGGATTAGTGCGGAGTAATAAGACACAAACATATTAAAACACGAAATACAATAAATGGTACTTATTGCGTTCTGGCAGCGAATTGGATCTTAACTCGAAATGAGGTCCACACACGTCGCGACTTCGGGTAGGCTGTTGAGGCGATTTCTCAGACTGGCCGACAGAAAGAATAGGAATGTTTCCAACACACAGTCCCTTAGCGAAACAGGAAGACCGACTCCAGTGCTGACGTTCCTTCAAGGCATCATCTCCTCCCGTCCAGTAGCCTATTTCCACTCCACAAAAAAAGCAACGAGCAATATAATTCTGGTTTGTGAAGTAAAATCCCGCGGCTGCCAGTTGATTTGCATCCATGAAGGGTACACGCCAGGTTTCATAAGTTTTTCGACGATCAACCTCACTTTTGAAGTTTAAACGTTTTAGGTTTATACTAGGCGGTAGCGGTACATATACAAAGTTGTCATTCGAGTTACACTCCACGCACATGATTCGACAGCGGTCGTGGTCTTCATTTCCGTAGTCGAGTAGCTTACTGACTATATCTGTTCACGCCCCGGTCTAAACCCATTAACATTGCTTTACACCGATAAAATCGCAAACCCACTTAGAAACCTGTACATGCCTCAGGCCAAGTTCATTAGCGTTAATGGCCCACTTACTCGACTTGTTCCCGTCACCCCCTGGCCAAATCAAGTAGGTCGAAAATATCGCAAACACACTAAATACCAGGACTATTAGATTTCAAGACAGTAGCACAGGATGGCGGTAAGGTTGTTAACCCTTCGCACTGGTCGCCTTTACCTCTTAGGAAATATTTCTGGTAATTATTTCTGACCGAAACTAGGGGCCATACCGTGATCAGAAGGATTTTATATAAATGAAAAATTCTAATTGCACACCGGGAATTGAATTCTAACCTAGTAGTATTAACTAATAGCGCTACCATATTTTCTTTTAAAGGCGTTCCGATACTGTAGCTATTAGGTTTGTCTTGTAGCACGGAGCTAAGGCGGATGGTAAATGTAATGTGGGCAGTCCGCTTAGTGAGGCTGTAATACAAAGGACAATGAAGTATGGGTTATGCATGTAGAATAGAGATTATGTGAAAAGTAGGCTGTGTATGGTGATTGACTGACTCAAAGCGATAGTGCATACAAACGACCAGTAGGCTAACAGTGTAGAACGGTGTTACGGCGTAGGTACATGTCCTGTAGACGGTCCATTCAGTTAGGTTGTAATGCAGAGAGTAATGAAGTATGGGTCATGCATGTCTCAAATAACCTAACGTACTCTAATCTAATGTTACATTTACCCTCTACATTAGCTTCGTTCTGCATGGATGGCCTACTTTCCACCTAATCTCTATTCTACATGCACAGCCCATACTCCGTCATTACTGTTTGCATTACAACCTTGATAGATGACATCCTATGTTACATCTACCCTCAACATTACCTTCGTTCTGCATGGATAGCTATTTTCCTCATAATCTCCGTTCTACATGCACAGCTCATACTCCATCATTACTCTTTGCATTACAAACTTACGAATGGACGGTCTATGTTACATGTTCCTCCGCCTTAACAGCATTCTACACTGTTAGCCTACTCTTCGTTCTGCATGCACGAGCGCGTTGAGTCAGTTAATTACCATACACAGCCTACCTTCCAAATAATCTCTATTCTACATGCATAACCCATACTTCATTAGTCTCTGCATTACAACCTTACTGAATGGACTGTCTACATGACATTTACCTACGCCTTAACACCGTTCTACACTGTTAGCCTACTCTTCGTTCTGAATGTACGTCCGCGTTGAGTCAGTTAATTACCATACACAGCCTACTTTCCACATAATCTCTATTCTACATGAACAGCCCATACTTCCTTACCCGTTGCATTACAGCCTTACTGAACTGACTATCTAATTACATATTCCTCCGCATTAACACCATTCTGCACTGATAACCTACTCTTCGTTCTGCTAGCACCGCTGCGTTGAGTTAGTTAATTACCATACACAGCCTACTTTCCACATAATCTCTATTCTACATGCATAACCCATACTTCATTGCCCTTTGCAATACAGCCTCACTAAACGGACTGCCCACATTACATTTACCATCCGCCTTAGCTCCGTGCTACATGACAAACCTAATAGCTACAGTATCGGAACGCCTTTAAAAGAAAATATGGTAGCGCTATTATTTAATACTAGTAGGTGAGAATTCAATTCCCGGTGTGCAATTAGAATTTTTCATTTATATAAAATCCCTCTGATCACGGTATGACCCCTAGGTTCGGTCAGAAATAAGTACCAGAAATATTTCCTAAGAGGTAAAGGCGACCGGTGCGCAGGATTAACAACCTTACAGCCATCCTGTGCTACTGTCTTGAAATCTAATAGTCCTGGTATTTAGTGTGTTTGCGATATTTTGGCCTAATTGATTTGGCCAGGGGGGGTGAAGGGAACAAGTCGAGTAAGTGGGCCATTAACGCTAATGGACTTGGCTTGAGGCATGTACAGGTTTCTAAGTGGGTTTGCGATTTTATCGGTGTAAAGCAATGTTAATGGGTTTAGACCGGGTCGTGAACAGATATAGTCAGTAAGCTACTCGATTACGGAAATGAAGACCACGACCGCTGTCGAACCATGTGTGTGGAGTGTAACTCGAGTGACGACTTTGTATATGTACCGCTACCGCCTAGTATAAACCTAAAACGTTTAAACATGAAAAGTGATGTGCAGTGAAAACAACAAACAGGTTAAAACAAGTAGCAGTTACCAATTATTTGTTTGCTGAAGGAGAGAAAGCGGAATGTATTCTGCAAGGTCAGCTCAAAATGTGTGGCAAAGACCCTGTGGATTTACACTTTAGCGTGGCAAAAACAGATGAGCGGAGCTTAAACAGGAGCAGAGCTTCTTGACAAAACTTTATGGGCGTCAGGAAGGAAAATCCCCAATATATATTTATGTTATTACATTTCAAAATTCTGCGTTGAAGCAAGAGGGCCGAAAGGTGAAGTCTCCTCCAAGCTACAATGTCCTTGGTCGGAGTTGTGTAGAGCCAAGGGGACCCAGAAAAAGCTGGAAGAATTTCATCATTCATATAGGCATGTAATTAAATACATTGTGATAGATTTCTAATTCGCTACGTTTCTTGTGACGGCAGCAATAAAATCTTGTCCGGTTGGCCTTGACGGCCAAGGTATAGAGCATTATATAAGCCATTGTCCCTTCCTACAACACATCTGCTTCCTGCGACGGCTGAGGAACCGAAGGTACGTAGCGGCTCTAAGAGTCGGGGTTCGACAAATAAAGTCGTACTCGGCAAACTCAGAACTAATCTGTAATTGCAGATCCTCTGGAACAGAGGTGACGGTAGTGAGGTGCAAATTGGTGCACACACTGTATCGGGATATCGATATTTAATGATTGTTTGAATAAAAAAATACGAAATTTACAAAAAAAAAAAAGAAAGAAACCAAATTTCGTACAGTTTCTGCAATTTTAGTCTAAGAATTAATTAAGAATTTTAATTAAATGACAGTTCTATTACTATTTTGTCTAGCATTGATAATTAACAAGTTCGTGCTATAATAATAATAATAATAATAATAATAACAGTTTGTGCTAGGTTTTATGTAAATGATTTGTTACCAATATTGTTTAAATATTTCTTTTAGGTGCTGAATACTTTATAATTTCAAAATTTTGCTCTTTTTTTGGATTGTTTGTGCGTGCGTGTGTGTCTTTTTGTTGTATTTATGTTGTGTTGTTGTATAACTGGACATTGTGCTGTTACACGAGTTCGTTAATACACCAGAATTGGTTGGGTTTGTTTTTACTTCCACAAACATGTTGAGAATAAACGTACACGACTTCTCAAAATGAAGTAATTACTATCTTAAAAGTTTACGAGATTGGAAGTTCTAAAAACGGTGATTTGTAGATGAAAATCTTCTGGCGTGGCATAGCGTGTCAACTGTTGGACAGTTCGCGACCTATCGGAGATGTGCAGTGCCTTCGTTTTCGAAGCCAAGAAGCCCACGAAGATTGCACTAAGAGTCTTCGCAGCGCTGGTGACTATATAAGAGTCATCGCGGCATAGCATTCCAAAAGACTCGAATCTTCATCACTATCATTACTTGTAGCTAGGTAATGACCGTTCCTAAATTTGCTGCAAATTCCTTCTTTATCTAAACGTACCTATTTTGTCTCAAGTTTCATATTTATGAATTTTTTTTTTATTTTTCTTAAATTCAATTTCTTCATTTAACTTGACATATAAATAAGTAACGAATTGGTAAAATTAATATAAACGTAATATGAATGTGGAATGAATGCAGTCCATGCATTTATAAGATTATTGTGCATTTGAGCTGCACCTCGCTAAAATATCTGATCCCAGTACAGTGACGACATTCGTTCCAAGCTCTGTAAATTGAACATTAGAAAGCGCAATTGTAAATACTTATACTCATTTCATAACCGTCATGTTTAAATTGCGTGTGGTCAATATTGTGACTGGAAGCAAGAACATTTTTGAGGTGGGGGATAAAGGATGCAATGCGCGCATATCCATTTTTAAGCTGTTTCATAATGTTGCAAAAGTGACTATTATCTTTATAATGGTTGTCTGTCCGTCCGTTCTTATGCAACAACTTGCTTCTAACGGGAAGATTTTTTGTGTAATTTTATGTTCGGTAATTTTGCTAAACTATGTAGAAAAAATGTAAGTCTTGTTACAAACCGAACAAAAATAACAGACACTTTACATAGAGACACAACCAGTCTAGCAGGTTGGGGTATGCGCTCCAACACATCCTCCAACCAGCTAGACTGCTAGCATAAATGCATGAAAAACATACCGTATAAAACTGCATGAGCAAAAAGTTCTTCCTGATGATGCACAAAAGATGTTCGAAACATGTAGAGACAATAAGAATTGAATTTAAACTTTAATTTGGAAAATGAATTTTGTTGGTTAACAGTACATTGTTGTATCACAATGCAGAGTACAAGAAAATATAAATTAGACACAAGTAAGTTTATTACAAGACATCGTTGAATTATTCTTTGAATATAAAACGTTTCAGGCAACAAATCCAGAGGAATTTCCAATATGTATTTCACGTCACGTACATTTTTCTGTGCCGATTATCATGTCGGTTTCAAGGTACTTAGAAAATGCATCCACCACAATACGATGCCAAAAATTTGCATTTCGCTTGCCGGGTACTTAAGTCGAAAGTACATAGGTTAATAATATATTTTAATAATTGCGCTCGACCTGATGAAAATTGAGATTAAGATGCATTTTACATATCAGATAATAAGGCAAAATTATGTCACGTGTTTAATACTTATTGCTCTGTACTTGATTACTATTAATTTATAAGGCTCCACATATGGTGTGGTGTGATGTAAAAACGACGCACATCATGTGATGAAACCCAATATTAAAAAGCAGTTAGCCATTTTTTATTCTTCACATTTACGTCATTCAATGACAAACAGAACTGGAAATCCTTCGGTTTACTTTAATTATTATATCACTCTGTTTAGATTCTAAGTTTGTAAAATTATTGTATTGGTTATTTTAAGCTGTAATACAGATAAGCGAATATAAATACATACAAATACAACACGTCAGTCGATAATACAACACTTTATTTATATACAAAAATAGCATATTTTGTCAGGGCGACATGTTTCCACCTCATAAGGTCATCCTCAAGTCCTCCGAGAAGACAGATCCAAGAGTTGTTTATGTTTCATTGCATTGTGGGATCCCAGATGCTTTCAAGTTTTTGTTAGAGAAGTGTAAAATACATAAGCTTCTATATGCTGTTTTGTATATAAATAAAGTGTTGTGTTATCGACCGGCGTGTTGTATTTATATGTTATAATACTTCAGGATGGAAAACATAGTGTTCGCACTGGAGTTCAAACGTGCTATGCAGGCCGATAGGTTTTGCTGCGCAAAAATATGGTAGCTTTCTTTTCTACATATTTCTTTCTCATTAGTGACAAGTTCTGATCACAGCTACTTGCAAGATATCGAGTGCAAGAGATATCGATAAGTTACCGCCGTAGTACCAGTGAGTGTAAAAAAAAACATTGTTGTATATATTTATGTAAGAGTCAATGTAAATAAGAAAGGCAGTCCTGTTACTATATAAACACATCTGTTGGTCATAAACTCCGTGGCCTTAGTCCGCACGCGAACTATACCAACAGAGCGGCCGCCGCCGGTCGGCGAAGTTAGTGCAAACTTTTGCGGATAGAGG
>Ga0123352_10007760_pt1 | contig 16605 bp, 12 predicted proteins | sample TergutLab28metaG_FD_89700 | JGI IMG/M metagenome (GOLD analysis project Ga0123352, IMG submission 89700) | Labiotermes labralis P1 segment gut microbial communities from Petit-Saut dam, French Guiana - Lab288 P1 | ecosystem: Host-associated > Arthropoda: Insects > Digestive system > Gut ... | reverse complement strand
TTTTTATTATTTTTTTGTTTCTATTTTGTTATGAGTTCTTTTTTTATTATTTTTTGTTACCTGATTGGGGGGGGGTGGGGGGGGGTGGTGGCAAACCTAATATTCGCCCAAGGTGGCAAAAAGCTAAAAGTCCGTAGCGATTTGTGCACACAATTCTTGAAACACGTACTTTAAAGCGTCCTCGCACTAATTTAATACACTATCTTACTGGCCATCACTCAAAAACTCGTTTTTTTAAATAAAAGTCCCGCATAAATACAATGCTCTTGTTTTAAACATGTTAAGGGTCTCGTATCTGTTGAAGATTATGTACGAACATTAACATATGGTGGTAATAATGCAACACATACATAACCCAACACTCATTCTCCATACACCAGCTCTTACAAAAAACACACATCACTTTAAAATGAAGAATAACGTACAAACAAAATATACCTAGAATGCTAGATGTTTCGTATACTAAACCACTCTTGTACACAGCCTCACTCGTTCTTTACAAAACCTACACTCTATATACGTGGCTTGATTTCCACATAGATAAACTACTGGTCGCATTGTCTGATGTCAACAAACTTTCCCACTACCTGATCCCTCAGTTCGATCAGTCTTACCAGGACTTCTGCTAACATGTTCTTCGGTGGTATTTAGTGACCTCGAACGACGAATCATGATGGACTCTACATAGACTAAAACTGCTACTCTGGCAAACAGAAAGAGCAAGGAACCTTATTCACGCGGCCGATGCACGCCGGACTACGATCGGGCAGGTTGCCTATTCTGACACGTGAACACGTGACTAGCGTCATTTTCAAACTGCCAACGTTGTAATCCCCAAACAACATGGGCAACGTGCGTATAAACGGAAGATAGGGGCGCCTTAGAGCAACCATTATTGCAGCTGAAAAGCAATAAACACCACATATTCCGCATGTGTGTCTGTAGCCTTATTTATCCAGCATGCAAAGCACATGCGCCGTATTGTATCGTCATCTGTGGCCTGTCTGGTTCTACCATACTCTTCCACATCATTTCATAAAAGGCATGATTTTCGGTGGAAAAAATTTACTGAATACAAAATATGTGTTTTGATTTTATCTACAAATTTCGTCCGGAAGACTTCTCGTTTTAAGAAAAATTCGGAGAGATATCATAAATGTACACGCGCGCCTTCACATAAAGTACCCGTTATTCTTGTCAGATTTTTAATGAAACTTGAACTTTCTGGGCAGAGTTTTTTTTTAAAATACTGGCATATCAAATTTCGCGACAATCCCTCCAGTGGGAGGCGAGTTGTTCCATGCGGACCGAGGCAGCTAACAGTCACTTTTCGTAATTTTTCGAAAAGCGGCACAGCTTCAGGTGTAAAGTTCATATGTAAAGGCAGAGGTACAGCAATCCCTGTACAGTCCTGGAAAGGCCCTGAGGGTTTCAGGAGGCTGAGGCTCCCAGATTTAAAGACAATCGGCACATAAATGTGGTAAGTTTGTCAGTCCTGCGCACCGGCCGCCTGGTACTCATTTCTGTTTGAGGCTGATTCAACCCCATGACCAATGACACCATCGGGAATCGAACCCGCGACCTTCCAGCTCGCAGCGCAGTGCCTCAACCAACTGCGCCACCGCGTGTCCCCTCCTGCTTCAAGACCTTGTATCACTATCAATTATTCGCACTGCTTGACCACAATAATTTATAGATACTGCATACAAAGAGAGACAAAAATGCAATTAAAATAAATTAGCTGCTGCGTATTCCCAACTCTAAATTAGAACAGTGAGAAATTAAACCTAACTTGGAACTGGACCAAGTCAACTGTCCCATACCCTGCTTACATACTGTAAGTACAGTAGATTTTATTGTAAATGCGTGCAGTGGGACCTGCCCCCCCCCCCCCCCGGCCCAAAAATATGCATTTCTGCCAAAATTTCAATTTTCTTGCGATTACAACAACTTCTCAATATTGTGAATGCAACAGCACAAATTAACGGAGGCTGTATTGTTTACGGCGCCGAGAAAGGTGTCGCGGCCCGGATCACTGAAGGGGTTTGCTTTAAGATATGGCAGAGTGCGGCAGAAGGCTATCAAGTTCTATCCACATGTCCACGTATCGAAACACATAACGCGGCGAACGCATGTGACAGAGTGGAGAAACACCCTGATTGCAGAAACTGAAGACCACGAGATAAACCATGAAAAGCCCAAATCAGGACAGACGGTCTCCAGGCCCCCAAACAGGTAAATTTACGTTTATTTACAAGGAGTTTTGCTGTTATACCAAAGTTACATGCATGTAACTTTGGTAGAACAGAACTCCATGAAAATTATGCCTTGAGGCACTGAAACATGTAAGAGTTTTTTAAAGACGATTACGTATTATATATAAAGTGCATTTTTTAAATTTTGTACAATGACCAACAAATGCACAGTTAATTGACAATTTATCACACTCCTACTATTGTGTCATCCTCAGGGAGTCCGTAGTTATTACCTTGCTAAGTTACACAAGTATGTCAAATGCAGTAGTTGGTAATATAATTTAAAATTTAAAATTATTTCACATAGGTTTTATGCTGCTGAATCTCAATGTTTAAAATCTTTAAAATATAAAATTGTCCTATTTATAATAAAATAGGCTAAATAGGCCAATTTTAATATTTTAAAGATTTTAAACACTGGGATTCAACAGCATAAAACCTATGCGAAATAATTTTAAATTTTAAATTACATTACCAAGTACTGCATTTGACATACTTGTGTAACTTGGTAAGGTACTATGAACTCCCTGAGGATTATACAATATTGTCGAAACATGTAGCAGGAGTGTGATAATTTGTGAAATAATTGTGCATTTGTTGGTCATTGTATAAAATAACAAAAGATGCACGGCACAGGTATTAAAACACTGTGCACTTGTTGGGTATATGTTGTAAATATATGCTAAATGCACGGTACTCACACTTTTAAGGAAAATTTAGGATTCAATTTCTTTTCGAATACCAATACCATTACAACTGTGTAAGTGTAATTGCGTTAGTAACTATGAACACTGCAATAGGTCACGTCCTGACAGCCACTCAGATCCCTTGTTTTTACGTAAACCGAAGGTACCTCACTGTTGACACAGCCCAACCACTGGACCAGTCCACTGTCCAGGGACATACACACCAGTGGCGCACCGAGGGGGGGGATTAAGGGTGCTCAACCCCCCCCCCCCGAAATTCCGAAGGCCCTCGAAAATCGTGCCAAACTTAACCCGATTGTGAAAAATGTTAAAAATTGCTGAGTTTAGGACGCCAACACCCCAAGATGTTCGGGAAAAAGGCAGTAAAATTCTAAAACTACCGCCGGTTCGCAATTGTTTTACATTAGCAATGACAAATAAATTGGTTGTCATTATAATAGTCTTAAAGTACCAAAAATTAAGAAAATTTTACTATATGAAATTAAATTTCTTGTACCAAATTACAGCTGCCTCCAGAACCCCTGACTAGGGAGCTACCGCCTCCAGATCCCCGTTCTCTGTGTCCTCAACTGACTTTGTTGAACCCCCCCCCCCCCCGAACAAAATTCCTAGGCACGCCACTGATACACACCACTGAATACAAGTTTTAATCAACGCACTAAGCGATCTGTTTTGATCACATTTAAATATTTCGGCCTGCCACAAATTTTCATACTCCGTCTTTATTTACAACTTCGGTGACCGCTAAAACTTCCATGTTTATTTTGACGCAGCCTCCAAAGAACTCCGACGAAGAGGCCATAAACATCAGCCACGCTGTGGTCAGCGTTGTCCACTGGTTTGCCAGGCTCGGGTTCGTGTCTTCGAAACAAAACTGTAAAAATATGTACAGCTTTCCTTGTCCACGCCATGAAGGCATACAGGGGGAGTAGAGGTATAGCTCTACTCATTCTTAACCTCGGCACTCGACAAGGGTGAGCGGTCAACTGCATGCCCCGGCTGCTTTACGCCCGGAAAGAACGCCGGTATCTACTGAATAGGAAAATGTGTAGATCCCAAGGGTGGTTTGAAGGTTTTGGAGAAGAGAAAAATAGCTTGCCGCTTCCGGGTTTGAAACCCCGGACCGCCAGTCCCGCATTCTAGCCGCTATACCTACGCTCTACCTGGACACTTTCAAGAAGACAATTTACCTTTCTTCATTTGTAAGAATGCTTGTTCTAAATACGAACAAGCATTCATCTCTCTAAATCTTCCAGATGGGCTCTGAGGTACTATCAGTGGGTATCGCGAGCTATTCCTTAGGGTTAAAGCGGCCAGGGCGTGACCCTGGCACACGTCTGCATGGTGAACACAGCGACAACTTGCTTTATACTGCTGACTTTGCACAAAGCAATACTAGTTCCCCATGCCCAGTTATGTCAGTACGGTTTGCTATACAACACAACAGAAGGTGCATTATGGGAAAAACGCTTGTTAAATAAAAGTGATCCCGTTACAGGCCCGTTGTGGCCCAGAGGGTGGGTAGAGGTATAGCTCTACTCTTCCATGACCGTGGAACTAGAAGAGGGAGGGGTGAGTGGTCAGCAGCACGCTCCGGCCGCACTTTACCCCCGGGAAAGACCCGGTACCCATTTTACAGGAGGCTGGGTAGGCCCCAGGGCCGGTCTGGACGGGCGGAAAATCTCGTCCCCTCCGGGATTAGATCCCGGACCGTCCAGCCCGCAGTCGGTCGCTATACCGACTGAGCTACCCGGCCCACACTTGTTAAATAAGGAAGTCGAAATTAAACCTGTCAGTCGTTTCGTGAATAACCTGCATTATCGACTGCAGCTGTCCTTCCTCTGCCACACGCAACACCACTCTTGGCCCTCTGACCTTCCACACTTTATCACTATATCGCCCTGTCATTTTTTCCAGCAGTATCAACTGTCAGACCAGCACAGTGGTAGATGCACCATATAGGTCAAAACTAAATATATCTAAGCACCGAGGGAAGACAAAACTGAGTTTAGCATACATTCCTGTCTCTGGTAGCTTGGCCGGCCATCTGTCGGGGACAACTACACACACAGCAAGCCCTAGTACAGTGTAATTCACATACTACCGTTTATTTGTCCCACCACAGTGAAAACAAACTTTTCCAGTTAGAATAATTTTACAAATCCGTACAATTAACATTACATCAGGCATTACAGATAAAGAGTGATAGTACTTTCCTACCCAATGCTCATCGACTTCGGAAAGAGCAACGCTTTTGGGTAGGTTCCCAGGTTTCGCCCATTTGTCCTGGTAAGAGCAACATGTAGATGAAAATAAGTACGAAGAAGTGATGGAATGGTTATAACAGGGGAAACTGGAAGTAGGCCTACTCGGGGGGGGGAACCTGTCCCAGTGCCACACTGTGCACCACAAATCTCACTGGACTGACACGTGATCGAACCCGGGTCTCCGTGGTCTTGCCTGAGTCACTGCACGGCCATATAGACTAACAGTAAACCAAACTGCAATATAGGAGCAGCTCGTACCTCGCAGTAAACGCACTCACTTTCGGTTATAAAAACCAGTCAGGTAATGCCGTATAGGGAAAAAATTGCTCTTTGTTCTGAAATAATAATATAAAAGGACACTACTGCGATCTGTGGGCAGAGTGCAGAATTTCAGACTGTTAAGCAAACACTGCGCTTCAGATGGTTAATAATTAACGAAAGCCTTCAATTTTCATACCCGATATCCTTCGCAGCTGTCACCCGTCAATCCCACAGGCTGACAAACACCACCCTAGTGGGCCAGGGCCTCCACATTATCGACGCTTCATGATCACACACTGTTAGACGCACCGCCCTCGGCAGGACTGAAGCGATCTACTGCAAAGAGTAATTATGGGCAGTATACCGATCAGTCTCTTAATTTATTTCGGACAATGACAGCTTGCGTGCTGATTCCGAATTATGACACAACTTCTGAACAGTATGTACAATTCCTTGGGTGGGGCCCTGGCTCACCGCAACCAACCAACCAACCGACCGACCGACCAACAAACCACCTAGTCTCTGCGGCAGAATCGCTCATGAAATAATAATAATAATAATAATAATCCCTCAGCCAGCCAATAAATTCCCAGCATTTTATACAACCCGAAGGTTCATTACCGTGTTCACAACAGCCCGCCACTTGTCTCTATCCTGAGCCAGATGAATCCAGTCCACGCCTTCCAGGACTATGCCTTTAACATTAATTTTAATATTATCCTCTCACCTATGCCTAGGCGATTCCTTCAGTGCCCCCACCAAACCCTTGCTTTACACGTTCCCTTTCTACCCCATACGTGCCACATGCCCTACTCATCTCATCCCCTCTGAACGGATCACCCGAAAGATATTATGCAATATCTTCCATTCCCTTATTACCTCGTCCCTCTCAGGCCCAAATATTTTCCTCAACACATTCACGAACACCCTCAACCTATGTTACGACCAAGTTTCACACCCAAACAACAGGTATAGCTGTAGCTCTGTACATTTTAAGCTCTATATTTTTGGACAGCAAGCTAGAACACAAACGATTCTTGACCCAATGGCAGCAAGCATTCTCTGAGTACAAGACGCTCGTCATTGCATTACGAATGCCATACCGACTTGTTAATGTCGTTCCCAAATAAACGAACTTTTCCACATCTTTTTGTGGAAATTTTGTTCTGCGTTTTGTTCACGGGACATGAACACAACAGATATAGGGTGGTGGCTGAGGAAAAAGCAGAGCAGAAAACGTGGGCCTTGGAAGGGCACCTAGCTACTGAACCTCATGAAGTCACATCCCTGACGATCGTCATACGACTTATCTGCAGCATGTGACCCTCTACCGGTAGAAACGGCGCACACGTCAGTGGTGGGTCGAGTGATAGATACGGTGTCCAGTACCGAGGACTAGTTCGCACCCGTCGTATCCACTGCAAGGTGCGCTGGTGTAGTGTCACACCGCGGTGTAAGGACTCCTATTCAACGGGTACAGAGTTTCTTACCGGGGGCTAAATCGGCCGGGGGATGAAGTTTACCACTTACCTCCATATGTGCCGAGTTTAAGAATGAGTAGAACTATACCTCTACTCACCCCTATGCCCTTATGACTTGGAAAGCGACAGCTTAAAATCTCATACAAACACAACTTTACAAATTCCTTAAATCTTATTCCCTAGGCTGTTTATCTGTATTGTTGTATTCTTATACAACAATATTCACGTGATGTACTACGATCTCGAACCCACGTAGCTGTAAATACTTCCTTTCTGTTCTTGTTGTCAACCTGATGATAACCGTATATGGCCGAAACAAGTAGCTGAATATACTGTACTTCCGAATTTACCTTTACCTGTAAATTTCGGTGCATAATATCCCTGCTTCTTTTCCGCAGATGACAGGTTGAATTTTCGACAGGCGGCCTGGTTTCCCCACAATTATAGTAATTCGCCTCAGTTACTTTAAACAATGATGAGATTGTATCTAACCCATTTTAAGGGCCAGCGGCCACCATATGTACCACCAGTTTAACATTCAACAATCCTACGTTCTGCCCACACAGTGTATTTGTGTGTTTTATGTGGATCTCAAAACAAACAAACAAACAGCGATTATTTCCCTATACAGAATTAACTGGTTGGTTTTTATAACCGAGACGGTGTGTGTTTACTGCGCGGCACGAACTAAATGTTATATTAATTCCCATAAATCTTACTCTTCAAAAGGCTAAGACAGGTTGCCATGTACTTTTTCCATTCAATTCCAACTTTATATTCCACAATTACCTGTTACATAGCCCTGTGTGAGAAGTGAAATAAATAAAGAATTAAGAGAGTAGCGACATTCGCCTCGATAAATTCTATGTTTTAATGGAACGTCCACGATCCATTACTGTTCACAACAGTAGCAAATTACGACTGCATGCTGGACCAATTTGGGTGCGTTCACATTTAAGTTGTCCGTTCTTTTGCTATTATCGCCAACTGCAGCGGGTACGCAGGTCAAGTGCCCCGAATGAGAGCACTCGAACACGAAATATTACATCACTGATTTACACAAAATACGTAAAAAGCCAACAAATACACGCCTCGGAAAAGATAAGCTTTTTTTCTTTTACTGTCATGTGACTGCCGTTAAACGACAAAATGACGGAAAGCAAGACCCAGGAAGCTGAAGAGTATCAATGCTCTACTTCCACTGGCGTGAACCTGGTGTACCGACATCAAACTCCGTCAACTGAATGAAAAAGCCGGTGCATTTAAATAAACAAATGAATACACCTGTGGCAAGATTAAGCAGGTTAACACGGGGGGTTACACCTGAGACTCATTTGTGAGGTTTCTTATCTTAACGACGATTTATCGAATGCAAAGTTTATAGAGCGCACAGTGAATAAACCAACACATTGACGAATGTGGTAGGAAGTGGTCCGACATAACAGTACGTCTGAAGCACAATGCTAACAGCTTCTAGACGGCCATGCAAACGGTAAACGGATGTCAGTGGGCAACGTGATCGTTCAGAGGCGAGTGTTTAGAACACGGGACACGTATCTCATATTCAGAGGTTCTGATGGTTTTCTTACCCTGCCACACCAACATATAAAAGGTGAACTTATACCTTTAAAGCCCAGTGGTCACTATATGTACTACCAGTCTAACAACATTCAACAATTCTACGTTCTGCCCACACAGTGTATTTATGTCTTTTGTGTGGATCTGAGAACAAACAGCGATTATTTCCCTATGCAACATTAACTGAATGGTTTGTGTAACAGAGATTTAACCCTTTAAGGCCCAGTTTTTACTATATGTACCGCCAGTTTAACATTCAACAATTCTACGTTCTGCCCACACAGTGCATTTATGTGTTTTGTGTGGATCTTAGAACAAACAGCGATTATTTCCCTATACAGCATTAACTGGTTGGGTATTATAACCGAGACTGACTGTGTTTACTGCGCGGTACGGACTGGCCCTTTTAATATAAATCACGATAAATTTCATCTTTAAAGGGTTAAAGCACTGGGTATCCAGACTTCCAGAGAACCTTTAAATTATTATTCAATATTTTATTCTTCAACAGCGGTCGTGCCATGGCTCAGGCGGTTGATCGCCGGCTTCTCACTTCGGTGGCCCGTGAACAATGCCAGGCCGATACATGTGATATTTGTGGTAGACAAAGTGGCACTGCGGCACGTTTTTCTCCGAGTACTCCGATTATTCTTCGCCTACATCAATGCACCAATGTTCCACAACCATCTTCATCTACACGCTGCTGCAACCAGAAGGACAAACAGGTCAAGCCTGGGAACCTTCCAAAACGCAATGCACTATCGGAAATCGGGGAGTACAGGCTAGGCAAGAAGTTTCACTTTTGTCGTCGTTAAAAGGTTACAACAGGTAATGATGGCCTTCTTCTCCATTCTCACACATGTTACACTAACCTAACACAACGTAACCTCTCCCATGCAAAGCAGTGAAAGTATCTTCCCTTGCTTTACCAATTTTGTAGCGACAATTCTTGTAGTCCGTTTTCGCAGGGGCATTACCGATGTGTTTGCCTGTAACTTGAGTCAACTACAGGAATCGCAGTAACATGCACAAACACACCAAGCTTCATGCAAACATGAACGAATATCACAACCTATGAATTTAACTACAACGTACCAACTGCTGCAGTTATTTAGTGCTGAACGAAATAAAAGAATCGCTCTCGGTGCAGTTGGTGATAGCTACAGGGATACCGGCTGTGCGATCTGGAGTTCGAATCCAGGCAGTGGAACAACACATATTTGAATCCCAGCAGCGGGCAAGACATTTTTATCTTCTCCGAAGCTTCCTATTCAATGAATATCGGTTTTTCTTCACCGGGGGGGGGGGGCATTACGTTTACAACCCACCTATATCTAGTGGCGGGCTTACGAATGGGTGGAGCTATATTTCTAATTCTCCTATACGACTTGATGGGGTGGACAAGGACTTGGCCTTTTTGTTTACCTCAGCGCATCACAAAAACTTAGGGAGGAAGATATCCTGGCCAGTTTCAATGCGACATGCCAGCATTCGACTGGAGCGACTGGGAAAAGTCATAATGCGATCAGGAGAGATTCGAACTGCGGACTTCACGAATGAAACTCGGCAGCGTTACCGCTTCCGATAACTTGTGCGGTGACGTCGCGTCGTAGGCACCGATCCACATTTTGGTACTTTTTAAAAATGTCCATCGGCATTAAATTCCGGCATGGCTGACGCACGGACTGCACTAGCGCCACTCAACGTAAAGGCTTGGAAGTTTCATACGATGGTAAAAATTTTTATGTTTGTAACTTTTTCCTTTAGGGAAATGGGAAATATGGGGGCGGCGCAGAAAAAAATATTGCCGTACTAATGTAACTGATGAATCAACCACAACGTGACACAAGAAACTTGTACAGACACATGCTCGTAGGTTAAGAGTTGCGTTAAAACACACCAGGACTGCAAGCCAACGGCGGTACGGATATAAGAACTCTCCACAGGTTACCTAGAGGTCCTGCTCCACCACCACACACACCAATTCCATATCACTGCACTTACAATCTTCCCTTCTGATTTTGAGTCCCATTTTGCAGAGCGTTCTTGGTCGTTTGTGGAATGCTTGAAACCCGGAATTGACAGTAAGTCTGAGGATCCCAACAAAGTCTTCAAACTGGCAGAAACGGCAAAATCCCGGGCCACATTCACCCCCGGTTACAGCAGACGGGCCTCTCTACCGCGGTTATGCCGTGTGTGTCCCATTGGCACAGTTCCCTACCCAGCGCTAAATATAAAGCCGAGCGAGGGACTACCCACTAGTTGCCAACGTCCGACACTTGGCTGGCTGATCAATACTAGCGGGAGGTTGCCAAAGCCATGGTTCTGAATCATTCCTCCAGGCGGCAGCACTACGCAGGTGTCGTGACGCATAGCGCTGCTTTTCAACGACGCACTGTCCAGATGCTACAAGCTGACGGGCGAAATCGCACGACGCTAATGTAGTTACTGTCGTAACACTCAACTCCAAAAACGAAAATTTGCGCTCGTCACTTTTACGACGCCGAAAGTACCGTCGAATGGCAGGAAACGTTATATAAAAAAAACACAGTTCCCTTGTGCAGGCTCTTAAGGCATGTGGGGTAGTGGTGGTACAGCAGCGAACCAGCTCCACACATTCTTAACGTTGGCAGTACCTGGAATGTTAAACTGTAAGTTTCATGACCCGGCAGCTTTACACCCGCGGAGAGCGCCCTCGGTGCCCACTAAATACGACGCTTGGTGAGCCCAGCGCCGATCTGGACGTTCTGAAGAGAACAGCCCTTGTCACCACCGGTAACCCAACGAGGGGCAGGATTTTTTTCCCCCGTTCTCTAAAAGGTCCTCACCGGGTCTGGGGCCCGCATACCCCCACCACCACAATATTAATTTCTTTAAAATAAGGGCACAGGAATAATGCGACAAGCTTTAAAAGTAAACGAAAAGTTGGAGTGTAAATAGTAATGATAGGAGATGTAAATGTACTGTACTTAGGTGTGCTAAAAATGTGTTTTTACAGGCACGAAATACCAGGCCTTTCGGAACTCATGAATACAAACAGCAAGAAAATACCAATAAAATTTGGGGACACGAGAAATATAAGTCATAAAATCCGAGGTGGAGACCAACTAGTAGAACTAGACATAAATGTGGCACTGAAATGAAAATTAAACGTTGAGTTTGAACTAACGAAGCTGCCAGTAGCTCACCCTGTATGGGGTCGAACGTAGGACTACTGAATAATGAAGTGGAAGGTACTGGGCATGATCCAATACCGCTGAGCCAACCTGCTGGAGTGCGGTTTAGGACAGCGTACTGCTCCGTACGACAGGACCGAACTACTGGACAACACAAACTACAAGCTCTTTAAGGAAGCATCTTATACTCTGAGGAGCTGGTTCACCTTGCAACCGCAAAGGCCAATATCACTGCGACTCCAGGTCACCCAACAGACAGAGGGCTGTTCAAAGAGACAGATGTGGCCGATCCAGCTACGGTACCCGTTAAGTGTGACAACTGATTCAAATGTGTGGAATCTGGGTAAGCCTGTGTCATTTATAGACTCGCCGCTGGTACTACACGAACAGGTAGCGACAAACGACTAACGAAGTACCGTGTTTGTGTACGTGGGCCATCTCGCTGTGAGGACGATATGTAAGCCCTGGCGAAGTGGCCGTCCATCGCAGTCGTTCATGTGGATATGTTTCCGCCGTGACGTAGCTGAGAACTGTGTTCTTCTGAGTTATTACGTAGCGAGTAGCGCTAATTCCTCACCGACGTTTCGGGACAACCTATCGGGTCTCACCTTGAAGATGGGCCCGATAAGTTTCCCGAAACTTCGGTACGGAATTACCACTACTCGCTGCGTAATAACCCAGAAGAATGCAGTTCTCATTCGTCCATACGTTGACTTGTTATTTTTTAAGTACACGTGTATTACACGGTGCTGTCCGTGTCCCAAGCAGACACATGTAGTGTCGAATAAAGGATGGACGATGAACTAAAACAGACGTGGAAGGTGGCGGTCCTTGCCTATTCGATATAGCACCCCAGAATATTGCTGGAGGGACAGAACAAGTCCACGCAACAATGAGGGCAGTCGGTGTTCAGGTCAGGATACGAACCATGTCCCCATTTCCCCAGGCCCACTAGCATCGTCCTGCAGTTCCACATGCAGACACCCCGCACATCGTCAGCCGACAAATAGCCTTTGCACATGATAAACAGCATTAAATACGCAACGAATAGCGTAGTCGGTATAGCGACTACCTACAGGCTGGACGGTCAAGAGTTCTAATCTCGGAAGGAGAAAGACGTGTGTCTCTTCTCCAAAATGTCTTGTCCGGCTCTGGGGTCCACCCAGCCCCCTATGCAGTGGTTTGGCGCCCTCCTTCCCCGGGAATGAAGTAGCCGGAGCGTAAAGTTGACCACTTACCTCCATCTAGTGCTGAAGTTAAGAATGGGTGGCGCTATACCTCTGCTCTTCCTAACTGCCTTCATGGCGTCGATATGGACTAACTTTACCTTTCAAAACAATAAGTTTATTTTTTCCAGTCAAACACAACGATATTTTATTGTTTTGCCTTACTGTCAACAAGTTTCGGTCATCAGACCATCTGTACAAGAAACTTAAAACAGGTTACATGTAGTGCACATTAAAATCAGTGTCGTATGGGATCCCAAAAACTTACACAAGTATTAACATTTTTGTTAAAACCTTGGTTATACCGCCTATGATACAATATGTGTTGTGTGGAAGTATGAAAGGAAATTTAATGATACATATCACTAACGTTTGACTGTGTTAAAAGTCAGAAGTATCTGTAATTATATTGTCTTCAGTCACAAATCATGGTATACGCCGCTAAGTACAAAGTTCGCATTTGCCGTATTATTATCAAGTACACGCCGAGTACTTCCGGGTAGCTCAGTCGGTATAGCGACTCGTTACGGGGCGGGACGGTCCGGGGATCGACTCCCGGTGGAGGCGAGGTTTTCCGGAACTGTCCAGACCGGCCTGGGGCCCACCCAACCTCCTATAGAATGGGTACCGGGTCTTTCCTGGGGATAAAGCGGCCGGGGCATGGCGTTGACCATCCACCCAATCTAGCGCCGAGGTTAAAGAAAGAGTGCCTCTCTAGACTGTGCAGTATACACACGCGCCACAGGCAAATATGCTGCCATAACACCGACTACGTCCATATCAACAGACAAGATAGAACCGTTATTGTAATTTTAGCCAAGCACTGTATAGAGCTCCCTGATGATGGATCCCTTGTGATCCGAAACATTTTGGAACAATTTTAAATATTTTATAATAATTCTAATTGTATCTATGAATTATACATTTGTGCATCTGTTGGATAATAAAGTGCTCCAATCGTCAATGATGCACGGTACAAACATGAAGAAAGAGTAGAGCTATACCTCTACTCCACCTCTGGGCCTTCGTGGCCTGTTCTAGGGTGAACTTTACCTTAACCTTTACGCCGAGTATTGGGTGCTTGTAGGTCATACTTATAACTGTTCCGTGTCACGGATATCTATTGTATCTTTAGTATACATTGTACTTTTTATAGTCAGATAGCAACCATGAGTTTTTACGATGTATTGGGATGGCTCATGTTATGCGTGTGTGCGTCTAGCGTACCAATTAGAGACTTTACCTTTTTTACCTTCACATTACCATTGCCACTAGCCTCGATTTACGCAACCCTCCAAGCAAAGCTGCACGATACCTTGCGTGGAAGGCGACGATCAGGCGCAGAGCGCAGGTCACTCACTCTCACACACACACACCTGACTCTAGCGTCGCTGTGTCGGCCGGGGTTTACCGATCGAATCTTGACTTGCCACAAATTATCGACGCGCGTTCAATCGGAAGTAGCATTTGTGTAAGGACACTCGGTTTCATTTGGACGAAACAACAGCGTAAGAGCTTATGTTACGTCCAACGCTGCATGTTCATCGTAATTCACAATGGCGTTCTTAACAAATCAGCAGAACAAATATTCTGGAAATGTAGCGAGTCTTTAACAGAGAGATATTAAACAAGGAGTCGAACCTTTGAGGGTTACTAGCTTCATGCATATTGTCTGTTGTCCGATGTGCGAGGGATAATAGTTACAAAGACATATCCCACAACAAAACGCTTCTGTCATCATCATCTGACAGAACCGACTATCCCCTGCCAAGTCCGTCAGACATAAAAGCATACATGTTACTGGTTCATCTGACATCGGTCGCAGTTTGATATTAACTTCGCCTTCGCGTCCAATTCGGGTCTTATTTTAGCCTGAAGACAGGGGCCAATTGGGTCGCCGAAACGCCGTGTTTCATTTAGCGTTTGCTGTGTGTGTCTCACCATCGTCAGGATCTTGCAGAAATGTGAAAACAGCCAAAAGCTCTTACAATAAGACCGACAAAATACCCTACAAGAAGAATGTGCTCCTCCCTTGACGATCGAGAATGAATAAGGTGCCCCTGAGGGGGGGGGGGGAAGGGGACGGGGACAGATGGGTATGGGCCAATGCTGGGGCTGTAATTCAGTCAGTCATTGGCAAGACTCCGAACTCAGGGAAACGAGTTCGATCAAGAAAGAACATGTGGGATCCGCTTTCTTTTCCGTCTTTCTTTCTTTGTTTCTTTGTCTCCACCTCTGTCTCGCTATTCACTGTAGGTGTAGAGGTTACTATTGCACTTTATCACACCCAGACACACATCACACTCGGTAGGACTAACCTGGACGAAGGATCGGTCCTTTGCAGTGAGCTCTACCTGACAACACACAACAACCAGAAACAGACATCCATGCCACCGGAGGGATTCGAACCCGTTATCCCCAGCAAGTGAGGGTGCCGCAGTCCCACGTCTTGGACCGCGCAGCCACTGGAACTGGCTCTTGGCGGATCTGTGGTGCAGAAATTACACACAATGGCTTTCTCCGGGCACTGTTTTCTCCTGTCAACTACCCTTCCATAAATGTTCCAGTTTTACAGTGACAGTATCACTCCAGCATATGTTACAAACAAAAATGTACGAATGATGTTCTCAACGAAGGGGAAAACTGACCAAACCAGGGGCTATGCCTGCTCCAGTGTCACGTTGTCCAACATCGCAGACTGGACCCGGCGCTGCGGAGTGAGCAGCCAACCTGTCTCAGCTTGTAACAATGCCTTGTAACGATTGCTGCTAAGCAGAACAACGTGTAGGAACGGCAGAACAGCGCGAACCCCCACGTGCCCCCCGCGTGTCAGCACATGCTACGAACGTGAACGCCGCCAAACTGCTTCGGACTACGGAAAGTGAAATGCGGGAAAATGTCTTGTTTAACACGGTTCACACAACTGCTAGGATTATAAGGCGCAGATGATGGGCGACGGTATGTGTATGGGTACGCACCAGATATTTATTGGATGTCTGTTTAACGACACCATCAGTGGCTCGGACTACACCGCTTCAATAGTTTTTTTTCCTAAATGGATGGAAAGGAAGTGGACGGACGATGTCGAGAGCTAATCCGACGTAATAAACACGGTAGGGACAGAGAAAAATCATGAAACCCTGTTGGAATAAACAGTCCCGGGTCTATGGTAGATAAATGGAATACAGCTATAAAATTACTACAATTTAAACAAACAAATGCAAACAACTGTATTAAATTTACTATAACATTATACAAAACTATAACTGCTACATGTTGTGGACTTTTTTGGCCCATCATCGGGGAATACAATGACAGTATAAAGTGTCTGATTGACATAACGAGAACTGCTTGAGCAGCTGACTGGTAACGTGCAGGTGTTCACGGTATTGAGTATTGATGCACTGTTACGGGCGGACAGGGGAAACCTAAGCACAGTAGAACTCCAGTTATCCGGACGCTGGTTATTCGGATCGGCCTGGCCCCTCAGGCAAGCATTTTTTTTTACTGCAATTGTACTACAGCTTTTTATGGCGGAAATTGCGCCCCCCCTCACCTTCCACCAACCCCAACACAAACAAACAAAAAACATAAAACTAATACTATCTGCAATCAAAAAAAACAAAAAAAAAAAAAACACCCATATTGAATAAT
>Ga0123352_10007759_pt1 | contig 16605 bp, 9 predicted proteins | sample TergutLab28metaG_FD_89700 | JGI IMG/M metagenome (GOLD analysis project Ga0123352, IMG submission 89700) | Labiotermes labralis P1 segment gut microbial communities from Petit-Saut dam, French Guiana - Lab288 P1 | ecosystem: Host-associated > Arthropoda: Insects > Digestive system > Gut ... | reverse complement strand
TGAGTTCAGAAGAGCTGCTGTATACTATTTTTCGGGCAGCCCCAAGGTGGTTTGTTGTGGGCAACTTATTTCGCCCTTTAAATTTGGTTTTAAACTTTTTTTTTTTTCCCCCCCCCCCCCCCCACCCCCCAAACACACACACTTTAACCAAGTGTAGCTTTAGCAAGCACAGATAATGGGCTCCCTGAAGATGGTGCAACTACACCGAAACACGTCGGAGCTATTTTAATGTAAAAATATTAATACTGTTTTTCAGACAATCACTTGTGCATTCGTTGGTGAATAAATAACTTTGATAAAACCCATGCATATTATTGTGTATTTAAAAGCTACTGGCTTCACTGGGGACTGAATTTTGGCATATTTCTGAGAACAATGAATCTGTTATATTTGACCTGAGGTAAGAGAAAAACTAATTTTTGGTCTTGTGTATAAAACAATATCAGCAATTTCATGGAAGAATATAAATTAAAGTACATAAACACACAGAGCTAGGGAAAATATTGAGCTCTCTCAGGGACATGATAGTCCAGGAATGGAGATCACATAACATGGACTTTTTCATAGTACTGGCAGGGCAGCAGAATCATGATGACCATACTGGACATTCAAAATCAGACTTAAAATGTATGTGTATGATGAAAGCAATGGGGAGGAAACATATCAACATTTTTTCTGTTTTCACTGCCTTCCATCCTCAATAAGAAAAGCATTTTATACTGAAAGCAACTCACAAGATGCTGAAGGAAATGAAGTACTTTCATTCAACTGGAGTGCTGCAAAGAAAACAGATTTTGATAATGCATTAAACGTTAACTTAATGGTTCTGAAATTATGTTATTAATCACTACTGAAAAAAGGATGATAAATTTATTATACATCATGGGACTGAAGAAATTAGAAATATGACAGGTCTTATCCAACACTGAAACTCGTTTTAATATTTGTTAGAAATAACCAAAAATGAATGCAAGTTAACAATCAATACAAAAATGTCAAAAAACTTTAATTTTTTTACATCTTTGGAAAAATGTCCTTTTATGAGTCAGTTACTTGTAGGAGGAGACAGAGTAATATTATTTACATACTGTAATTGTGACATGTGAGTTTACTAATGACTGTATGCCATTTATCCTTAACAACTTGATATAAAAAAGTTTTGCTAGACCAGTAAACAGACACAAAACATTTCTTTAATTCAGCAAATGTTCTATACAAATTTGTATGCTTAACAGAGTACAGTCTCAGATATTATATAATATGTATAAAATATCTACATAAGGTACTGGAATACAATATTTTTTCAGTAAGGTTTACATATAACAACTTATACTTATTCAGCAAGGAGATACTTTTTGTGGTAGTATCTCATATGGTATTGTTACCAACCATTCTTTCAACATCTTACATCACATCTTTAGTTAATATTTAATCCTTTTCCAGTAATTAAAAATAAAAGTCTTCTCTTGTTATGAAATGTCTTGGATATGAAATATTTTAAATAAAAATGGTTACTCTCAACAGACAACTAGAATACAGTCACGACTCTGAGCTCAAGAGCACAAATACCATTCTTCAGTTATACGATATTTCTTTCTGCAATCTGCGAAGTTTTGGTGACACCCTACCGCACCCAAGCTTCTACCAAATCGAAACATAAAAATGTATGACATAGGTAGTGATAACAGCATACAACAGCAAGTTGGGTATTAACCTTATTTCAGTAAGCTTCACTCCAACAACTAACATACAAATTTTAAGTTTAAAAAGTGACATTATGGGGGAATAAAATAATGACTTACTGGGGGGTGGGGTGGGGGAAGTATTGCTTTAAATAAAATGACTTTCAAACTTCAAAACTGGTACATATTCTGTGATAAAACAGTTTTCATCAGTCTGTTCTATGAACAAGTACATTATGAGCATAATGAATATTCAATTATCACAACACACAGTGTGGTATATGAAGTACCAAACTGTTCTTGAAAATATGGTTATTTTGTTACTTTAAAGGCCACTTTTGCCAGCAGTACTATAGCTCTATTGGTCAGTGTTAGAAAACACATATACCAAATGAAAATAAAACCCAGTATGCTATTAGTGCTAACATACACATCACAACAGAAATTTTTAAATAGCATGAACCTTCGACATAAAAATATTTTTTTTAAAAATGAAAGTTGGTTGATGTTATCATTACATTTTACAAGTTTCATGTGTATCTATTTCAACCTGAAAATGCCATATATGTAATTAAAGTTTTGTGTATATTAGAAATATGATTCAACCACTGTATTTAATATCAAAGCTTGTTAAGTATGCCCTGTAATAATACAGAGCAACTTCAGTCACATAAGATCATGCACACTCACATTAATACAATTTTGTGTATATTATGAAATGCATGTGTTTGTTTCATGTTTTGTTTTGACAGTAAATATACATTTGCTTGTAATTTATTTTCTCATTTAATAATGGTTATTTGTGTTACATAAGTCAAAACCTTTACTTTCACTGTTTTTTTTTTTCTGATCAGTCACTTCATTCAAAATATCATTGTTACATGGCACTAATTTTACCAATCCTTGTTAAGAAAAATATATGAATGAAACATCAGTGATGAAAATTTAATCAGAATTAAACAGCCATGTCCATGTAAAACATAATGTTTTGATAAAGTTCAATTTTTAACACATCCTGTAAGTTTCTTCACCTGACAGATAAAACAATTTATTGAATTATAGAAACTACTGTATTTAATATGCAACTAGAATGATGCAAGGTACTTAATAAAAGCACAGTTACAATATCACACCACTAATGTAACACATCTAACAAATGACATGGGGCAGAATCCACAACTAGTCAACAAATTTCCTGCATTTTACAGAAGCCCAAGTTTCATTACCCTTGTCACAACAGCCTGCCAATGATCCCTATCCCGAGCCAGATCAGTCTAGTACAAACATTTAGATCTTATTTCTTTAATATTCAATTTAATGTCATCCTCCCTTCTCTGCCTTAGTCATCTGAGTAGTTACTTCCCTTCAGGATTTTTCACCAAGATTCTGCATGCATTTCTTTTCTTTCCTCTGTGGCCTACTTCCCATCCATTTTACTGTCCTTGATTTACACAGTCTAATAAATTCAGCATGTCACAAGTCAAAAATTGTATTTTGATTAACATTTTAACTCTTGTTGTTGCATCATTACCATGTACCAATTACAAAATAAAATTAGTAAGAGAAACAATGTTATACACTACAGTAAGTTATAAAATACATTTGGTTCATCCCAAACTCATGTCAATGTGTATTGTTGTTGGCTGTCTTATTGATTACATTCACAGGACTGGGAAATTATTCAAATAAAAAACCACTGTGCCACTTTTCATTGCAAATAATATCCATATATCAAAGGTGGTGGTGAATTTCTATTCAGACTTTTGTTGGGGTTAAGAGAGGATGGCACCATATCAGGGAGCACTATATCATAGTTTCACTGTATATTAATAACTCTCCTCCTTGAATTACAAACATGGTGATTGGACAGACTTTTCAGATAGAAGCAAGAATTGTGCCACATAAAATTTTTCAAATTTTGTACAATGGCAAATCTTTTACAAATAATGTTACCATTCATGGAAAATAACGGAACTTCAATATGACTATCATCTGTTTGATTTAAGCCATGACATTGTTCATGCAGTTAAATGCTGGCTTCTGATGGCACAGCCTCAGATCCAGTCTTGGGTGACTTCATATGAGCTTCATAGATGACTGAATGGTATTACAGCAGTTTCTTCTTCAGGTTTACCCTGCTAATTATCATTCCATCAATGCTTCATAATCACCTACTGCTGCACTCTGTGGTGTGAAATAGCACTGACAAGGCTGCACCTTGTCACATCCTTGGTTTTTAAGATGGGAGCTTCACCTCTGATGAGTAATTATACTAGTTATGGAGTAGAGACATCTTTTATTTTTTATGTTTCCCTGAAGTGTGGAAATACATACAATGGTATCCATACAAATTATTAGGGTCAGGTTAGTTGATTTCATCATGAACACTGATAGGCTAAATTCATAAAGTTCACTGTTTGGCAAAAATGACCAATAATGCAAAAATATTACACCTAGAGACAGGCCAGCCTGACTGTGGCCCCTGTGGTACTTTTAAGTACCTCAAGGCATATGGCATTAGCATACTTCAAATGTGGCTAGGATCACTCCGTTTCCAGTTCATTACTCACTTAGTCTTCCTACCAGTCTGTTATCTGAACCATTAATTATCATTAAATAGAACAGGAACAGAACCAGATAACCATGCAAAACAGTTCCAGTCAGTATTTCTGACACAAACCTGACATCACACATGCAAAATTCTTTTGTACCTCCAGTTCCTTCATTTCTCTGTATCTGGCCTAGCTAATACATCACCGTCACCAACGTTTGGTAATACACCATGTGATTTATGACCATTTTTGTTTGTACCCATTTCTTATTGTGCATATGTCTACTGTTTGTGTGTTGTATGGCAATGTTGATTATATAAAATAATCAATATGTGGCTCAATTGCAGGAAATAAAATCAAATAAGTGTGATGTCACATCCTTCTGATATGGCTTCCACTTTCAGTTAACAGGCTTGTATATTCATTCATATAGTCATAGTAGATACATAATAATGGTTTGTCAGTTTAATATATCAAAAATATATGAAGAGCAGGAGCTTACACTAGCTGAATATAAAATAACCCCTACCTTTCCCAAGAAACATTGTTGCCAACATTTCATTTATAGACAGAGAAAAATACCATTGTAGTGGCATCATGATTTACAGATTTGCTTTCGTATTTTAAGACGGTAACCTATTATTTGTTATATGTAATAATGGAATTATTTGTGGTGAGAGTTTATACATGTATATACATCAGAAACAAAACACTTTTGTACTTAAAACATAAGTGTAATAACTGAGCAAGGGTTGCACTGCGTAACTAATGCATTAAACTCAGCAACATAATGAATTATGAAAATTCTGTGTACGAAAAAATATTGTGCTGACATATAGGGACTATCTTCATCTGTAGCTATTAGGAAGCCTGCATAGTTTAGTTCAGCTTGACTCTGCCACTTATTAAAGTTATTAAAACTGAACTTCTGAATTCCATATTTAATCTTCAACAGTGTCAAAACTATCTCATCAGAGTTCTGTGGCTTAAAAGTCAAGATAAGAATAAGCACAATCTTCAAATGCCATTCACATGGACTTCAAATAATCAATTTCTGATAGAGGGTATAAAAAGTAAAGTTAGTCACATCATGAAGACATAACAGGGAATAAAAATGGCACTAAATTTATTATTTATCTGACCCTAGATGGAAGTGATTGATTACTTTAGCAATGGATGCTCTACGATTGGTTTAACAGTTCCCATTACACTTCAGATAGGAAGGCCCACAGAGTGTCTGAATGTGGTGACAAATAAAAGAACCCCTGCTTCTGCCAGGAATCAAACCTGGTTATTCTTTTAGTGCTTGAATATGTAAACTCAGTTACATACTATGGCTTAGAGACTGCAAAAAGAAATGAATTATGCTAACTATAATAAAATGAAACTTTCTGTCCAGTATAGCTTCCACTTTCACAGTGGATAAACCTTATTACAAACGGGGCTGTATTCTGTGATGCTCCATGAGGAAATATTAACTGCTTAATGAGTGGAAAAACAGAAACATATATGATATTGATACAGACATCCAAGAGAACTTGCTCTGTGGTCCAGCTGGTCAGAACACAAATCAAGTTAGAAGGGAATTAGGTTCAAGTTTGTCATTAATGACAAAATTTTCATGTTGACCTTTGAGGTTCTTACAGCGGTGTTGATGAATATTTAGGTCTTCTGGGATATGATACAATGCAGATTTGAATGGGTCATGCCAAACCTCAGGTACTAAGTTGCTGGCATCTCACAATAGATGCCTAGGTTGAATCCCAAGCAATAAAAGTGGGATATTGTAGTGGACAAAGTGGCACTGGTACAGGTTGTAATCAACGTACTTCAGTATTTCCCCTGTCAGTATCATTCCACCAATGGTCTATACTCATTCATTCATCTATATCAGTGCTATATAATCTTAGAAGCTTGACAGCATCATTACATAACACACACAAAAAAAAGTCATAAAAAGTTTCTGATGTTGTGGAAGACCTTGCTCTACATCTTCAGGGTCTAAGCACCAAGATAAAGGTAGCACACACCTACTAAATATTGGTAATGACTCACCAACTAACAAACAGTCATATCCCAAATAATCAATTTCAGTTTTATAAAATTATCTTTCTTATCAAAGTGAGGTTCCAGTTTCTGGAGTTATCCTAAACTTGACACCTTGACCAGAGTTATGAGTTAATATGAGTATGCACAATTGTTGTAGAAGCATCAAATAGTTATAACTGACTAACAGTCATAGATCCTATGAGCAAATGTCTTTTTTTCTTGTTGCTATTTACTCGTGCTCTCAAATTTTGATAATGTATAGTGCTGATGATAGACAAATAAATGAGCAAGGAGCACTGGTGGAATTGTAATGACACCAGAAACTTAAGTACACAGATGAAAACCTACCTCAGTGCCTTCATATGGTCCATTCCCATTGGTGTAACATTCACAATGTGTATTGATATTTCCAAACACACACAACACACTCCTTGTGATCATGTATTATCTGGCCAGACAATAAGCAATAGCAAGGACAGACAATAAACGATCACAAGGAGTGTGTTGTGTGGAAATGGAAATACCAATACACTTTACCTCAGTGCCACTTTGTTCCCCACAATTCCCACATGGAATGGCCTGGGATGGAAGGACAACCCTTGGTAACACACCAGTGACTAACTGCCTGAGCCATGGCACAGTCCCAGGAAATATATTAGTGTAGCAACTTACTTCTTTTAACCTCAGAATACAGCAAAGTGCCTTCCATTAAACGAAAAGACGTTATACGAATAAACCTGCATTGTGGAACCACCCCTACAAAGCAATTATTTCTAATATACCATAAATGAAATATATGATTTAATATACACACATTACACACTTATCTCCAAAAATAATCTATAATGCTTTATTCCTTCTTATTGACAGAATTTAACATATCAGTGTCATACTCCTGTGGCAGTGAATGGAAGGGTTAAGACTTTAATTTGATGCACCACTCACTATGTGAAAAATAAATTACTGCAGATATTTTTCTGAGGTATTCTTCCATAGTAAATATATAAGGACCTGTACAAATTGGTTACAACAATTAAGGATGTTTTAATATTTCTCAATCTAGCATGCTGTAGAGTTTCTACTGTAAATGTTATAGCACTAAATACAAATTAAGATTCAGAATAACAATTGAAACCATGTCAGAGTTATGATAAATTGTGTGTAAAAAATACAATTTTAACACAAGTTTATTTATTGGTTTTATTGTGTGAATCCAGAATAACCTTTCTATGGTTTTACTGAACTGCATTATCACTTATAGTAATCACAGAAGGGAATGAAAGTCATATGGTTGAATACTGCCAACAAAAGGATTAGGCTTATCTGATAACAACACCCATCAATATTATTGTTGTCAGGTTATATAAGTTTTCAGCAGGTGGTGCTCATTAGTTCATATAGCTATATGAACCTTATGCAGTCACCCTAAAGATGGAAGCAGCACATTCCTCCGAAACTTTGGAACAAACTTATTATCCCACATGGTGTAATAACCCAAATAACCATCAATGTGCTCTTTCAAAGCTGTCCACAGTAGTACGCATAATTTCACAGTCTGAAAACAAAACATTTTCTTTCCTGTTCAAATCTGTATACTTGATGTTACTTCATAGCAGTCAAAGTACATGTACTTTCAATTCTGCAAGTATCATGCATGTGTAAACTGTTCACGATAAGGATGCAACAATGTAAAATGAGTTCCTTAACTTCATTCTGGTAATGTTCAATGTACGCATATATATAACAAAGACAAAGTTTTACAGTGGGACTGAACATGAAACAATACATCATATGTACTACGCATAAAGGAAAGACTGCAAATGAAGAGATGCGTTTGTTGCAGATTTCCTCTTACCAGTCTTGTTAAGTTACATGGAAAAAGAATTCCATCCCACCAACCATATCAGACCCTTCCCGAGACAACAATGGAGACATGGGACTTGCAGATATATTGTCTGAGGGAAATACAGAGCGCAACTCCAATATCTTCTGTTAAAACAAGCATTGTAGTATTTGTGTATGTTTGACATTTTGGTCTTTTCAAGTAACACATCTCTGCTGTACTCCAATCAATAGATGTATCCATTTATTATAGTCATACACAACACAGTCAAAAAATTATCTAGGTTACCAGTTGCGGTCTACATACAGGTCATCATCAGGCCTATATGCTATCTAAAACAACAGTCCATATATTGACCTGGAATAGAGATCTCATTCCCTTTACACAAATGTATTAAAATTCTTAAAAAAATGGCAAAAAATTGTGCGAAGAAACAAATCTATATTAAAATTAAGAATATTTTGAAGAACAATTTTAATAACGAAGGCACGCAGTTTACAACATTCTATGTGGTGTATAGTGCAAACTTCAGTCTCTGTTTCCACTGTCTCAGAATTGATAATGTGTGTGAAGGTGACCCAGTGTTCCAGGGAATTTAAATATGTTTAAATCTGTGGGAACATTCCACATTTTCCCATAGTAAATGTGTTTCTTTTATAATTTCCAGTGTTTTACTGGTGTTTCCTTTATGGAGACTATTTAACACCCTATGAAGCTGCATTGTAATGTATTATTGCCTACTATATAATCAATGAATATATCTATTGATCGGAGTACAACGGGGATGTGTCACAGATTCAACAATTTACCATCTCCGTTACCTCCCCACTTATTCGCCTTAGTGATTTCTATGACAGAAACTGTCTTCATGGAACTGTCTTTATGGACAAAGGCAGAAGAGTTTCTGATGAATGTGGAGGGTTTGATCTAATTCTTCTAAATGCAGACAAAGACACACCAGTAGAGACTGCCTGCAACCTCATTTCTCCAGTCCACGTTCAGTTGTTTGCAATTCCTGATATACATACAGTGACTACTATGCTTAAGTTTTTGCATTATTTCACTACCTATAGTGACAACCTGACATCTCAAATGGACCATCAGAACAGCTGACTTGGAGTGTGTCTCAGTCATTATCTTTAGAGGATCAGAAACTTCCATCAATTGAGTCCATTGAGAAATACTGAAAACTCCCTGCTGACGTACTTCATGCCACATACCTGAAGAGGATACTGGCACCCACCTACAAGACTACGAACTGTTATAATCCAAAATAGCACAATTTAAATTTTCACTGCTGTGACAACCCCAGAACTTAAAGTTATCTTATTTCTTGTGAATCTACATAAATACATTCTTCTTGCAAAGAACAGTTTACACTACACAAGAAACATGGGACAGGAACTTTAAGAACGTGACAGTAAGGCATTTCAGTAAACCATTTGTTCCTTTTACCCATCACTTGCTTCAGGTTAATAGTTTCCTAAATTCCTTACTTAGTGCTCACTATACCCTAAATTTATGCCTACAAAGATCCAAAAGAAGAGAAGTTTAATGCAAATTTATGATGAAATATGTATTTATAATATACAAGTATGGAAATGTATTCCATATAGTTATCGAAATCAAAAACACACACATACAGTCTTCTCAAAGCCATTCTATTCGAATATATGCAATATAAGTCTCTTGTCATAATTCACAATAAAAACAAAGTGAACCACAAGGATAAATACAAAGAACTAACAAACATTTGGATACCATCAAATCCTGATTTTATTTCTAAGATACAGCATGTCAAATGTAAAAAATTAATTTGCATGTACAGTGCTTCTATCTGCATTCTCATTTACTTGCACTTTCTCAAGAACATGTGCAACAGTAGACTAAACTGAAAAATGTAACGAAACAAGAAAATAAAACCAATACTTCTTCTTGCTATGCCCATGAGAAATCTAAAGAGCTAAATCCAGGACAAAAAACAGAAACTTCATTACATGTTGCACAGACTGGCAGTCAAATGATAATATGCATGATTACAGGTTTCTGCCACAAAGTAGATGGGATCTGTGTTCTTCTGGGATATTACACTGTGTATAGTAGTAATTCCTTACCTATTACCATTATATATATTGCATAATATCCCAGAACAGTATTGATCGCAAATGACAGTATGTTTGAATTGCACATATTTATGCATAATGCTAAACAATGTAATGGACATTTCTAAGGCAATTGGCCATATAAGTTTGGAAAAAAAGTATGCATTTCAGACTGTCTATAGAACAGCGGGCTTTTACTCCACTTTGAGATGCATCTGACCACACATGAAGACTTCACGGCTTAATAGTGTGTAAAAACTTCATTTTTGTGTAGTGTCACACAAGTCATAATTCTCTGTGATATATGCATAATATAAATTCCTTTTTTATAAATCATTATTTTTATATAAAATCTTTTATTGACAAAGTTACAGGAAGCCTACTGAAATAAAAATTGTCCTATTCTTGATTTTGCTTAGCCATAGTAAATTACATGTCAAATGAACACTTCTCATTAAGCACCTGTATGGTATATTTTCCCTCTTATGAGAAGTAACAATGGCTATGCCATACTTCATGTGGTTACTCATGAGTTTTTCACTGCACTGGAGTGGGATCATTCCCAGTGCAGTCCACGTAGGATTTGTAGTGGGCAAAACTGAACTTGGACAGGTTTCCTCCAACTACTACAACTAATCATCATCATCTGTAACGAGTTTGGCTTTGATAAACCTGTCAGCACCTACTACTACTCACTGAGAACTCTGCTGGGCCTGGTGTTCATCCCCCAGATATTACAGGAATGATTACTAGTACTCATTCCTCTAATATTTGGAGATTGAACAACAGGCCCAGCTGAGGCCTCAGTTCCACAGAGATATGGTAGCAGCCTAACCTATGAGAATACTGGGAAGTGAGAGGAGCAAGCAGTGCTCACCCTACCTGTGACACAACAAGACATGAAAACACAGTGAAAAAATTCTTATGTAATCATTTGTTTTTTCATTACATTTCTCAACTTACAAGAAGACACAACACAAAACCCTTTTTGTACGATTTATATACAAAATCACAAGACTTACAAAAAAGGGTAATGGCCATAAAATCTGTTCCATTCTTCTCTATATTTTCTTTCAACATGTTTCACTCTCACAAATAATTAGCATATTACACTTTAAGATGAACGCAGTGTATTTTTTAAGAGCATTACTTCATGATGATGTCAGCTGCTACAGTTACATAGCACTCATCATAAATAAATGTATGAATGAGTATGGAATGTTGTAGGTGTAACGATACTGCCAGCATACAAATAGGATTACTCGGAGGTGGAACCTGCCCTACTGCCATTCTGTCCACCACAAACTCCACACGAACTGGCAATGGATTGAAATCAGGCCTCCATGGTGAAAGGCTGGTGATTAACCACCTGAGCCATGACACAGCCACTCAGATGCATAAAGAAATGCATGTAGTTCTTCACACAAAGTGTCCAATTTCAACCAAAACTGGAACATGTTGAAAATTTCAATGAAACCCCCACTATCAAATTTCATTAAGGTAAAGGGATTTTCAAGCTTCTACATGTGGACAGATGGAGGGACAGACATGGTGTAGAAAAATTGACATAATTTTGTTACCTTTCCATTCTGCATGCTGGGAAGAAGACAAAAGATCATGAATAAATACCCTTCCCCTGAGCACAAAAATGTTACTGTAACATGTCTGACCATAGCTGGGTGTAGCTGACCATAGCTGGTTGGTTGGTTTCACATATTTTGCATTCACACAGGTAATCAATAAGAAAATGTCTCTCTCAAAAAAAGCTATCATCATTCAGTTCTTTAAGACTCAACAATTATGTTCAGAATACACATACACACACACCACATAAAGAAAATAAATTCTGTGCTTCAGCAGTACATTATCTAAGACATGAAAGGGTAAAAATAATCAGTAACAAACTCACTTTAAGAACTCAGGTTTAATTATGGAAAAACAGACCTAGAGGAAAAATATTTAAGTCAATGCAGTACAGAAATGTAATGTATGAAACTTTAACCAGCTTGTCTCAGAAAAAACTGTGAAATCTTCAATACTAAAGATATGGTTTGGGGGGAATATTCCACGACTTTTAATACATTCTCTATGTTTTTAAATATTTCTACAATAGAAATGTTAACTTGAGCTTATAGTACCAAAAGATTCTTTGAATGAATACACTTCTGCACATCCACTACATTATAGCATCAAACAATAAATTTCTGGGACAGATACAACAGTGCAGGTATGGTACTACACATAAATCAACTGTAGCAACTGCATGTTAGTTTTACGTTATTATCACCAGGGATTACTGAAAAGGTCCTAGCTCCATCAATTCATCTGTAGCAACCCCACGTGTTAGGTGTATTTTTTTGTTCAAACAAACAGTGAGCAAACATCAATTTATTTAAAATTTGGGAAAACAGCTACAGAAACATATAAATTCCTTGAAACTGTTTATGGAAATTGAAGCCATATCTCGTTCACGCTTCCTCAAATGATTAAAAAAGATTCAGAGATGGACATGAAGATGTTACAGAGGGTCAAAGGAGAGGGTGGCTGTCAACTCTAGAAATCCAGACACAGTCGCAAAACTTTGTGAAATGGTGGGCAGGTACTATTGTATGACCATACAATCAACAAGAAGATCAACTTCACATTAACTGGAAGACAATTCAACAGATATTTCATGAAGATTTTTGAAAGAAGAACTGCGCCAGGTCTGGAGCATAAGTACAGGATATTTCTCATTAATGCCTAAAGTGGCAGACACACACATCTGCACATTATAGGGTACAAATATAAAAATTTTCATCACAAAACCCAAACATCTTCAATGCTTTGCATGATGCTGTACGTAATACTACTTAATACTGATTTCAGAGATTAGATTTTCAGAAAAAAAGAATGAAGGACTTGTAGTGCTGCTGCTTCTGTCAATGCTATGTTTCTGGCTGAAGTGAAACGTTATTGGACAAAAATAATAACTTCATATATATGGGGAGAAAAATGTTCTGAAATTAAATATGTAAGAATTTCACATCTTGGATTAACATTTTTAAGGATCAAAGTAGTACAAAAATTATGAATAACTAACAATACATATCTCAGGTAAGCCTAACTCTGGAGACTGATAACACTTGAGTCAAAATTAATAGCATTTTACTAGATATCCATCTGCCACACATGCACATGCACACACACACACACACACACACACACACACACACATTCTTCCTCTCTCTCTGCACTTTTTACATTAAATTTTAGTCTTACACATTTACAATACTAAGGGTATGATTTCAGGAGTAAAGTTGTAACATCCTTTCAAACAGTTTCTTTTTAAAGTAATGTATATTTTTTTACATCTTAGACATTTTATGTTACTACTTTCAAACAAGCTAAGTAAAATCAATTTATTTACACTTGTTTGATGCTTACAACAAAGTACAGCCTCAAACCAAATTGTCAAAAGTATATTCAGCTTATAAAACACTAAGCAGAAAAAAATATATGGCATACATTTTATATTAAATGGACCAATACCAACTTGTACTAGAAACCGAAATGTAAAGTTGTTGCTGTACACACCATGAAGGTATACAGGGGGTATAGAGGTATAGCCCCATCCATTCTTAACCTCGGCACTAGGTGGAGGTAAGCAGTCATTCTCATGCCCCTGCCACTTTATCGCTAGGAAAAAAGAGTCCCTGGTAATTATTGAATAGGAGGCTCAGTGGGCACTAGACCCAGTATAGGTGTTGTGGAGAAAACAAAAAATCTCTTGCCCCCTAAATGCATTTGACCTCCAATAACATTAACTTACTACAACTATCTGATACACTACATATTTCAGAGTCCTTTAATAATAATGTTCACATCACCCTGTAAGTATATGCAAAAATCTGCCTCCGTCATGGGTGTCTAATTAAATATCACAGCTATTAGAAGTTTTACATCTATGAATGCAATATATTACAAGACAATAAAATCTAATATTCCTTCTTTTAATAGTTTCTGAAGTCTGATATTAATCCTACAGGACATAAAAAATAACTAGAAGCTAATAAACAGGCTTCCATACTTTATATTTACAAACAACAATAACATATGCAAGATGTAAAACCCACAATAGCTTTTGTACTTAATAAGACATTCCTGAACATGGCAAAATTCTGCTGAAGCTTGTATGATGGCATGAACATTTTAATTAAATAAATTTGTAATATCAGCTGTATCTGATATTATATATGAATGAAAAATATGCCAATAATAATGGTGCCTTAGCAAAAAAGTACAATATATTTCAGCTTTTAAATAATTAAAGAGACGTTGCCAGTAGTATGGAACATTCAGGTTCATATGTATAGTATACTGTACTATTGTGTAAGAACCCAGCATACTGGAGTACAACTGACTTCAAAGAAAAGAAATGAAAGCATACAATGAAAGAAATCACAATTATAAATAAACACAATTTACATCATTCTAAGAAATAAAGGGAGTGATATTGCTACCATTGTTGTAGTTTCTGCTTGTGTATTTTTTAAAATAGCACTGTATTTGAACTTCATTCACTGCCTGATTCAAAATGCAGATTTACAAAATTTACTACAATATGAAACATGGCACCATCTCAGATCCCAGGTACAAAACAAAGCGAAGCCAATCTTGAGCAGACAACCTGTTGATGAAGAACTGATAAAGACCTAATAAAGTACCACAATAATAAGTTACACACACGCAGCATAACACTGTATACAGGTGAAAATCCCACTAGTAGGAGTTTACTTATATTAGTGTTAAGGAACACATTTAACTTATACCAAGACCGACCATGCTATGGTTCAGTGATGTCTTCTTTTTCTTCAAACAATGTCCAGCAGAGTACACAATAAATTTCTTCCCAAATGTCACTTGCATCCAATCTACCACCAATCAATCACTAATGATCATTACTGTTGTTGCTGTGAATGTATCAAAAAGAATGTGTAGTGGAAAATGGACAAGACCTCCTTAATCATTCTCCTACCTTTGGTGGGTATTTAAATTTTAGCACATGTTTTATGGAGAATGTATCATTTGAAAAGGAAAAGATAACATTTTGAAACAAACAGCATTTTGTGGAAATAAAACAGTGATTTCCTTGTTGCCTAAACATAGAAAAGAAATTTCTAGGGGTGTTATCCTACCACATGAATGTGCAGGTCTTCTACAGCTAATGTTAGCAAGACTTTTAACATAAATTTTTGAGGCTGTATACTGTTACAAATGCATTAAAAGTGCCTGATGGTATATTCATACAAGATCTTACATTGATCTGCTGTCAGTCTGTACGAAACAACTCTGTTATTTGCATGTTTGCACATCCTCAGTTATTGTCAGAAGGGAACATATTAACACGAGGGGCCAAGGATGCATGAGGGTTTGGTATATTTGGAATGTGATGTGGGGGTTGATTGCCAGGTGGGTGGAGTGAAGTGTGACCTCCTGTTAAACATGAAGGCAGAAGATTGCGACCTGCACTCTGTCCTGGGCCAAGCCCACCTCCTAAAGTAGTCATATCTGATAAGAGACGATGCTGATTTTCCAAAACTGCTGAAATGGGGACCATTTTTGCAACATTACTTTCCATTCCAGAACTTTCAATCATGTCACTATCCATAACTTTCCCTCCAAAGATCATGTGATGCCAGCTCTGTTGATGCTGATTGGTTTCAGTCCTTAAAGCCGTCAGTGGATGATGGTGAGGAGAAGTTGTATTACCAAGTGTTTTGCTGTCATTTTCTGAACCATGGAGGTGAGACTGAAGGAGGAGATGTCCATCACTAGTGCCTCTTCGCCGAGAGACATCAGTTGGTAAAGGTGGATTTGGTTGATGGAGAGACAGCTGACCAGGACCCAGTGAAGCATTTGTTGAAGATGGTGGTTGCTGATTCAGCTCATTGGTGATGAGATGGCCAACCCATTTACGACTGTCATCAGAATCACTGATTTTGTTGTGGCTTAATGCAAGATGATCTTCAAGTTTGGGCTTACGATCAAAACCTGCACCGCACAGTTGGCACCTAAAAATTGACAAAAGCAAACCTCATTCTAGTAAAAATACTACTTCTTGAGTTACATGCATTGCTACCTGTGGTCAAATGTAAAAATTATCTTTTGAATACCCACCTTAAAATTCCTCCTAAAATCAGAATAGTCCAGTGATACTATGACAACTAAAAGGTAAAGTTCATTCTGTATCATATAATGAAGGCACAGAGGGGGTGAGGTATAGCATACCCATTTGACATTCTGAGGACCATGCATCGTGATATATTCTTGTAATAAAACCAATGAGAAGCACTAATTTCTCAAATTTATTTTTGGAATAGGACTCTACATGTTTC